>OGEA01001526.1_pt1 | contig 10008 bp, 9 predicted proteins | sample 1570531 | NCBI WGS metagenome assembly OGEA01 (sample SAMEA2581973, study PRJEB24529) | metagenome | biome: Human gut stool | place: China | collected 2011 | reverse complement strand
TGAGGGTAGGCGTCTGGTCACGGCCCACGGTCAGGGTCTTGTGGTAGAGGATGGAGAAAAGCCGGGTGGCGTTGATCCCCACCAGCCAATCGGCCTGCGCCCGGCACAGGGCCGATTGATACAAGTCGTCGTAGTCGGCCCCCGGTTTCAGGTGGGCAAAGCCCTCGCGGATCGCGGCGTCCTCCATGCTGGAAATCCAAAGGCGCTTGAACGGCTTTTTGCAGCCCGCCATCTGGTAGACGAAACGGAAAATCAGCTCACCCTCGCGCCCGGCGTCGGTGGCGCACACAAGGCCCGTCACGTCGGGGTGTTCCATCAGGGAGCGCAGCACGGCAAACTGTCCTTTCTTCTCGGCGGGGATGATGTACTGCCACTCCTGCGGCAAAATCGGCAGGTCGTCATAGCGCCACTTCTTGAAACGCTCGTCATAGGCTCCGGCATCGGCAAGGGAAACAAGGTGGCCGATACACCAGCTCACCAGATAGCCGTTTCCCTCCATGTAGCCGTCCCGTTTCTGATTTGCACCGATCACGCCCGCAATGCTGCGGGCGACGCTCGGTTTCTCTGCAATTACCAACTGAATACTCATTCCTTATTCCTCCTTATCCTGCGCGGGTTCCTCGTCCTCCGGGGTCGGTTCGTCCTCGTCGTCCTCGTCCTCGCCAAAATCGTATTCGTCCAGCTCGTCGCCGCCCTTGGTGTCGGCCTTGGGCTTCTTAAACTTGAAGAAGTAAAGGGCCGCGCCGCCGCCGATCAGGGCCACCACAAGGAACACGACAAGGCCGCCCATGCCGCTGCCTTTCGCTTCATCTTCCTGCGGCTGCTCGGTTTCCTCCGGCTCCTGCGGTTCCGGCTCCGGGCCGGTACACTCGGTCATATTGGTTTTACATACCGGGCAATTCGTGTTGACGGCTCCCGCCGCGCACTTGGTCGTACAGGTACAGGTTTCCGGGGCGGCTTTGCCGTCCTCGAACAGTGCTTGCAGGTCAGCGTCGTCCACTTGGTTGAGGAAGTGAACGGCGGTTTCCTTGTCCTCGTTGGCGCGGTCGATCAAGATATAAAAGTAGTTGCCCGCCTTGGTGGTAACGGTAATAAGCTGTTTATCTCCGTAGAAATCATCCACCAGTGTTGCGTTGCCCTCCGGGGTGACAGGTACGCCCTCCGGCTCCATGCCGCCGGTGGTGGGTTCTTCCTCCTGCGGTGCCTCGGTGGTTTCCGGCAAAGGCTCCGGGTTGGGATCAGTGCCACCGGCAAAAGCGGTGGTGGAAAAGGCCGTCAGGCAAAGCACGGCGGCCAGCGTCACGGTAAACGTGCGAATGATCTTATTCTTCATCGGCATTGTCCTCCTGTTCAAAATCCGGCTGCGGGGCCGGGGCGCTCTGCAAAGCGCCGCCGCGCAGGAACGCCGCAAATTCCTCCGGCTTCATGTTCAGGCCGCGCACAAGCTGGATGATCTGCAAATTCTCCTGTTCGGTCTTTGCCGCTTCCAGCTCACGAAGCTGCTTTTGCAGCTCCGCGATCTTGGCCTTGGTTTTCTCAATGTCTTTTTCGATACGGTCAAGTTTGTTTGCCATCGTCAAAACTCCTTTCTGGCGTCAAGGCAGACGCCCGTAACAATAGAAATGCTGCTGCCAATAACTCGAATTGAGGTTGGTGTAAGAAATAGGGTCGCCACAGTGCAACATCACGGAATTGCCCACATAAATGCCGACATGGGAAACGCCGGGGGTGTCGTAGGTGCCGACGAAAAATACAAGGTCGCCGGGCTTGGCCTGCTCCGGGGAAACAGGGGTACAGATATTGCAAAGGCCCTGTGCGCCCAGCCGTCCCACGTCCCATCCGCTGTGATTGATTACCCAGCTCACAAAACCGCTGCAATCAAAGCTGGTGCTGGGAGAGCTGCCGCCCCACACATATGGATAACCCACATACTTTTCCGCCTCGGCCATCATTGCGGCAAAGGTGGCGTCCTCCAAAGCCTCCGGGGGTATCTCGTAGTAGGTCGGCTCCTTGACGGTGGAAGCGTTGGGATAGGTGCCGTTTGGAAACAGGTCAGGCCGGTTGCCCAGCGTGTGCATATACACCGCATACAGGCTCATTTGTTCCTCGCCCATGATGTAAACAGGCAGATGGGACATATCGAAGTTTTCCAGCTTCACATTGCAGATGTAGTAGGTGTAGGGAACTTCCACGGTGTAGGGGTTGCCCTCGCTGTCCGTCCGGGTTTCGGTGCGGTATCGGGTTTCGGTTTCAATGGTCTGTGTCAGGGTGTATTGCTTCTCAAAGAGCATGGCAAGGTCGCCTTGCACGTCGCCCAGCGTATAGACGCCCTCATGCAGCGCCGACAGGATGGAAGTCAGCACATAGGGGTCATGGCCGATCTCGTCCAGATCGAAGCGGTATTCGTCATAGCCGGGGTGCAGGCTTTCGTAGTTGTCAAGCTCATACTGCAAATCGGCCTCCATGTCCGCATAGGCGGCTTCGGCCCCCAGCATATCGCTGTCCTCGGACAGATAGGACGTGGCCGCCACGCCGGTTCCGGCGCTGCCGAACATAGCCGTACAGGATTGCAGGCCGCCCATAATCAGCATGAGCATAAGGCCCACACCGCCGATCAGCAGCACACCTTTCCAGTGCCGGGCCACAAAGGACGCGGCCTGTTTGCTTTTCTCGGCGGCTTTCTTGGCGGCTGCGGCGGTGGTTTTGGTGGCGCTGGCTGCGCCCTGTGCCGTCTGGCCCGCCGCCCGTGCTGCCTTGGCATAGTCCCGTTTGATTTTCTGTTTCTGCCAGAACCGGGCCACCGGGTTTTTCACCGCCTGCGCCATTTCCGGGTTGTCCCGCAAGGATTTCTGGTAGATGTACTCCGCATTGGCGGCAATGGCCTTTTTCTCGGCCTTGGCTGCGGCCCGGTAGGGTTTGAGCTTGTGGCGGTGGACGCCGCTGCGGATCATGCGGCCCGCCTGCCGTTCCGCCAGTTCCTCCCCCTTGTGGCCGCCCTCCACGCCCACATTTTCGTGTTCTACCTCGTGGATTTTTCCGTGGAGGTAAAGCCCGGCTTCCTGTATGGGACGACTGGCCGGGTTTGGTTTGAGCTGGAGAGGGGCTTTCTCCACCTTGTCAAAATACAGCCTGCTTTTGGCCTTGCCCTTGGCCTCGTCATAGACGGTTTCCTTGGTGACGACGCGCTTTTTCGGCAGGGCTTCTTTGGCCGCTTCCAGCTTATCCGCCCGTTTTTCTGCCTTTTTGATATACGGGGCCAGCTCTGGGGAGGCCCGTTCCTCGGCGGTAAACTGCAACCGGGAAACGGGGCCGGTAGCCTGCGCCACGGTTTTTCCAGCGTCCTTGGCCGCTTTCTTTGCCTTGTGGCGGTCGTGCAGTTCGTCCGCCCGTTCCAGTATTTTTTCCGCCGCGCCCTCCGGCTGGGCGGTGTATTCCTGCTCGGTCTCCCGGCTGGACACATTGACGCTTTCGCCGGTGGTCTGGTTATCCAGCGTCAGGCCGTCGCGGGTCATGTGCTGCGTTACCTTGTCGCGGGGTTTTAAGGGTTCCATATCCGATCACCTCCTTGCTGTCTGTTCCGGCAGCGCCCGGTTTCGATCTCTGCAATATAGCGCAGGATGGGGTACACCTCAGGGGTAACCACTGCGTTTCCCAAAGCCTTTAACTCCTTCGCCACAGTCGCCGGCGTGAGGCTGATTAAGTACGGGATTTGCGCCGGTTCTTTGGCCCACATGGAATGTCCGTCCATCTCCGGGGGAATCCCATCAGCCATTCCACCCAGTCGGGATTCAGTTTCACATCCCCCGGCGGGCTGCCCAGCAGTTTGTAAACCGCCCATGACAGCCGCGCCGTCCATACGGTTCCGCTGGGATTGTATTTTCGGAAGCTCCCAGTCGGGGTCATCCGCACATCGACAGTCTTCCCCACATCCCCCGTGTCGCTGGCAAGGGGCGTGGGAAGCAGTATGGCCGATGATGAAAGTTCTTTTGCGCTCATGCCATGCGCCGACGGCGACAGCAGGAAGTACGAAAACCCTAACGGCGTAGCCTGCCTGCTCCAAGTCAAAAACCGTCTTGTCGAGCCCCAGATGGATGAAGCCAGCAACATTTTCTCCAAGCACCCAAGAGGGGTGCAGTTCCCGGATAACGCGGAGCATTTCGGGCCATAAATACCGTTCGTCCTCAAATCCCCGTTGTTTCCCGGCGCTGGAAAAGGGCTGGCAGGGGAATCCCCCGGAAATAAGTGTGGTGGTTTCTCGTCCTGTTTTTTCAAAAAATGCCTCCTTTGTCACTGTGGTAATGTCCCGGAATTTTGGTACCTGCGGCCAGTGCTTTTTCAAAACTTCCATCGGGAAATCCGCCCATTCGCACTGGCATACGGTGGTAAACCCTGCGGCTTCCGCCGCAAGGTCGATCCCGCCGATCCCGGAAAACAGGCTGAAATGTGTTAAGGCGCTCATACCGTCGCCCCCTCGCCTAACCGGGTCGTCATGATCTGGTAGAGCTGGGTGTTTTTCGGGATGGGGTTCTTAAAGGGCAGGATCACATTTTCGTAAATGAGAAGCCCCTCGCCGGGTTCGGAATTGTCCACATACCGTAATTGCTGGGGCGAAATGTTCAGCCGTTCCGCAAGGATTTTGCGGTCGCCGCTGGCTTGATTGAGCAGGCAGATGAAGTCGCTGTTTTCCAAAATGTTCTCAATTTCCGGGGAGGAAAGCAGGTCTTTCACATTCTGTGTCGCACCTGTGGGAATCCCGCCCCACTTACGAAAACGCTTCCAAATCTCACAGGAAAAGGCCGCCGTCTGTTCCTCACGCAAAAGCAGGTGGAACTCATCACAGAAATACCATGTCGCCTTGCCCTTGCTGCGGTTTTGGGTGACGCGCCCCCAAATCTGGTCTTGGACAATGAGCATACCGATTTTCTTTAGCTGCTTGCCCAGCTCCTTGATGTCAAAGGCCACAATGCGGTTTTGAATGTCGATGTTGGTTCTGTGGTTGAACACATTTAAGCTGCCGGACACATACAGGTCAAGGGCCTGCGCCACCCGGTCGGCCTCCGGGATATGCTGGTCTAACAGGGCTTTGTGCAGGTCTGCAAGGATGGGCATATTTTCCGGCTTGGGGTCTGCCAGATAAGGCCGGTAGATCACCTGTACCGCCCGGTCGATCACCGTCTTTTCAATGGCTTCCAGCCCGTTCTTGCCACCCATGACAAGCTCACAGAACGACAGTACAAAGTCGGATTTTAAGGCCAGCGGGTTTTCATCCTCGGAGTAGTTCAGGTTGATGTCCAGCGGGTTCACATAGTTTTTGCTGGTAGGCGACAGCTTCACCACCTGCCCATGCAGCCGCTTCACAAGGGGGTAATACTCGGCCTCTGGATCACAGATATACACATCGTCCGGGGTGCAGAGGAACACGCTCAAAATTTCTGATTTACAGCTCATACTTTTGCCGCTTCCCGGTGTCCCCAGCTTTAGCCCGTTGGGACACCTCGCTCGTTTGCGGTCGAGCATAATCATGTTGCCGGTCTTGGCGTTGATCCCGTAATACATGGCGTCGCCGCCCTGAAAAAGCTCCTGCGTTACAAAAGGGACGAACACGGCCACGCTGGAAGTCGTCAGGGAGCGTTCAATCTGGATGTGGTTGGCCCCCAGCGGCAGGCTGCTCATAAGGCCCTGTTCCTGCTGGTAGTCCAGACGGACAAGGGAACAGTTGTATTTCTGCGCCACACCTGCGGCCCAAAATACATCGTTCTCCAACTTCTGCCGGGTGTCGGCGGTGTTCATCACCAGAAAGGTGATCTGGAACATTCGTTCATTTCGGCTTTGCAGGGTTTTCAAAAGCTCCTTGGCGTCCTGTCCGTAGGTGGCAAGGTCGCTGGGCAGGATGTCCATGTCATAGCCGCTGCGGACAGCTCGTTTCTGTTCCTGAATCTTCATGGCGTCAAGGTCGGTGATCTTGCGCTTGACCGTCTTAATGGCGTCGCTCTGGTCGATGGCCTGCACATGGAGGTTCACCACAATGCCGTTTTCCGTGTTGAGAAAGTCGGCCAGCATTTCATCCGACAGTTCCGGGGAGAGGATTTGCAGAAAGCTCACCGCCCCGTATTTGCCGCCCAGCCCGAACATCCGGGCATTGCCGAAGCGGAACGAGGACGGGGCGATAAAGTCCTTGGTAGAAAGCCCCGACGGGGCAAGCCACTTCCAGTCAAAGGAGAACGGTTCCCCGTCCGGGTGGAAAATGCTGTGCATGACTTCCAGCCGTTCCTTGGCGTCCAGTCCCCACGCGGAGGCCCCCATGCTCTTGAAATAGCCCAAAAGGTCGGTTTCGATCCGGCGCAGTCTGGCGCGGGCCATTTTCAGGCTGTCCGCCTCGATGGTATAGGTCATAAATTTCCGCTTCATCAGTCCGTTGTTCCCGTTCACAAGCTGGTCTTGCAAAATGTCGGAATACTCGCTGCGGATGTCGTCGAAGTCGTCCCCCTGCGCCCGGATTTCAAAGCTCTTGGCGTACTGCTTGGGGTCGATCTTGCGGTTGATAAAGGAAAACTGCACATGAATGGAGGCGTCCAGATAGTTGTAGAGGTCGCACAGGTTTTCAAAGATGGCGGTCTTGGTGTCCGCCTGCGCCAGTTGGTAGCTGATGTCCGTAAACTCAATGCACTTGGAAAAGGTGCGGGGCGTCACCCGGCACACGCCGTCCTGATACATGGCCTCATAGGGAATACTGACCTGCGCCGAATGGGGCTTGCCGTCGCCCTTATACTTTCGGATGACGGCCTGAATCTCTTTCTTTTCGGCGCGGGTGAGCTTGACCGGCGCTTTTGCGCTCGTTTCGTTCTTTTGCTTTTTGGACAATGGCGTTGACCTCCTTTTCCATTTGGGATTGCCGCACAAGGGCGGTATAAGCGTTGTTGGTCTGGTAGGGCCGTTCCTTGGGCTGGATGAAGCAGCACTCTACGATCTGGCGCACCACCACTTCAAGGGGCTGGCCGTGTTTTTCGTAAAGCGCCAGCAGAAAGCCCGGCAGCATGGCAAACACCATAATGAGCGCCGCCGCGCTGGTCGGGACGCGGCCCCGGATCAAAAAGAAAAGCGGGACGCCAACAAGCAGCGCACCGCCAAAACAAATGAGCTGGCGTTTCGTCAGCCCGAATACTACCTTGGATTTGACCTTGGTTAAATCCTTGGGGACAGTTACATAAGCCATAAAAAGTCACCTCGTTTCTTTAGTGGGCGGTAAATACGGCCTTGCTGATACTTCCCGTCTTGAACAGACAGAAGCAAAGCAAAACGGTATAGCCCATACAGCCCCAGATCGCACCGGATATGTCGTCGGCGGTTCCGATCTGCTGGATCAGCACCGCATAAATCCCGACAACCACCATGATTAAAAAGGCTTGGAAGCCCAGCGCAAGCAAGGATTTCAAGTAGTTCTGGCCCATGCCGCGCCACTCTGCATTGCCCAGCGTGGCAAGGGGGATCGGCCCCAATGCGGTCACGGCGTAAATTTCAATCATTCTTCCATAGGTCACAAGGAAAATGCAGATGGAAAGAATGTTCATCGTCAGCCCCACAACAAGGGTCTGGAACCACAGGCCCAGAAGCGGCCCGATGTCCATTGCTTCAAGGCGGCTTTCCAGATCAGGGAGCAGCGTGTCAAAATCAATGCTGGTATCTCCGATAATCACCCCGGCGCTCTGGTTGACGACCTGCTGGGTGGCGTCAAACACGCCCATGACGATATTCCATGTGTTCGTCACAATGAGGATGGCAAAGGCGCTTTTGAAAATCCAGCGGAAGAACATGGAGCTGTCGAAGTCGTGCATATTGTTCTTTTCCACAATCATGTCGATCAGCTCATAGCACATCACAAGGGCGAGAATGGCCGCCGCAATGGGGACGATCACCGTTTCGGACAGGTTTTGCAGCATGGAGAAAATGCCGCCGTTCCAGTCCTGCGGGGTACTGCCCACATCCGACGCGATTTCCCCGACTTTGGTATTGACCGTGTTAAACAGGCCGGACAGGTTGCCCATGATACCGTCGATCAGGATTCCTTTGATCCATTCCCCGATTAAATCACCGATCATGTGGGGACACCTCCTTTCCCGCGCCCTCCCAGATCAGAGAGGACGCGGAGGGTTTTCTAACACACATGGGGTTATCCCAGCAGCCCGGACAGCAGCGGAACAAGGGTCATGCCAATGAGGGCAACGCCACCTCCGGCGACAAGCTGCTTGATTCCCTGTGACTTGCTTGCAGGGTTGTCCGCCCCGTATCCCTCCAAAAGATTGACGCCGCCCCATACGCAAAGCGCGCCGCCGAGGCCCACAACGATGGTCTGCAAAGTATCAACTGCACTATTGAAAAATTCCATAAATATACCTCCATAAATTCAGATTGTGATGGTGTTTGGGTGCAAAAAAAGCCGCCGTTCACAGCGGCAGCCTCACAATCCGCAGACGGCCCGGAGTTACTGGCCGTCCCGCCATTCCAGCACAGCCAGCGAAAAAATTTCGCCCCATGCTTCACACAGTCTGCGGTCTATTTCCCTTGCAAGTTCTTCGGCTTCCCCGTCCGTGGGCGGGGTATCATGTTCTGCGATCCACTGGCACAGCACCGCAGCGGAAATGATTGCCCGGTAGATTTCTTTCTCATACTTGAAATAATCCGCAAATGTCCATTCGTCCGAGTGTCCCATCGGTCACGCTCCTTTCTCTATGGCCGCTTTATTCTGCGGAAAAATCTTCCTCCGACAGCTCAATGTCGTAGAGGTCAAAGGGTTCGTCCTCCGTTATCACGCGCCGCCTTTTCCGGCGCAGGGACGACAGGTAGCTGTCCACATCAAAATAGTTCTTCTTGTCGGCGTCGGAAAGGTATTTATAGCGGGGGTGACGGGTAATGTCGTATTTCTCACTGAAAAACGGCCTGACACCGCGCACCTGCAAAATACACTTGCCTCCGTCCATCGTTGCGATTTCGTCCTGTGACATCAACTCCTTTCCTAACTTCTGATAATTCAATCCGTGAGAGGTCTGTGCGCCCCGGTTTTCGCTCTGGTTGTAGCTGTCGATGGTTTCTTTGCCCAGCACGTCAGAGATTTCCTTGGCGTTCTTGCCCCGCCCACTAAGAAAAAGCGTGCAGTCGCAGTTATCGGAAATGATTTCCGCAGCGTCCTTGTAGATGGCCTTTAACTGTGACTGGCTTTGCAAAATAATAGAAGCCGAGATTTCACGGCTTCGGATGGTGGCGATCAGCTTGTCAAAGTTGGGTATCTGGCCGATGTTCGCAAACTCGTCCAGTATCATGCGGACGTGAACCGGCAGCCGCCCGCCGTATTTATCATCGGCCCGGTCACAAAGCAGGTTGATAAGCTGGCTCTGTACCATTGCCAGAATGAAATTAAAGGTGGTGTCCGTGTCCGACATAATCAGGAACAGCGCCGTTTTCTCGTCCCCGATGGTGTCAAGTTCCAGTTCGTCGTCCTCCATCAGCTCCCGCACCTCGCGGATGTCAAAAGGGGCCATTCTCGCGCCTGCGCTGATAAGGATAGAGGAACGTGTCTTGCCCGCCGAAAGCAGGAATTTTTTATACTGGCGGACGGCAAAGTGGTCTGGATCGCGTTCCTCCAATCGCTCAAACATCAAATCCACCGGCGACTGAAATTCCGGGTCGTCCTCGCGGGCTTCGCTGGCATTTATCATTTCAAGCAGCGTCGTGAAGTTCTTTTCTTCCTCCGGGGCTTCGTACCAAATGTAGCCGATAAGGGCGCAGTAAAAGAGCCGTTCCGATTTTACCCAAAAATCCTCCCCGGCTTTTTCCCCGTCCCCTTTGGTGTTGGCAATCAAGGTATTTACCAGTTTCAAAATGTCTTTTTCGCTGCGGAGATAGGCAAAGGGATTGTATTTCATGCTTTTTTTGAAGTTAATCGTGTTCAGCACTTTTATCCGGTAGCCCCCCCGCTGTAAGAGCTTCCCGCACTCGACTAAAACCGTTCCTTTC
>OGEA01001522.1_pt1 | contig 10042 bp, 6 predicted proteins | sample 1570531 | NCBI WGS metagenome assembly OGEA01 (sample SAMEA2581973, study PRJEB24529) | metagenome | biome: Human gut stool | place: China | collected 2011 | reverse complement strand
AGGTTATCTTTGGCTGTTTTGCATCGCTTCGGGGGTGGCGCCTGTCACCACCCAGTCGATGTCGCCCGTAGGGGCGTCGAGGCCTTGTTCCCGCAAGAGGCGGTCGCGAACGCATCCGCCGACCTTAAAGACGTGCAAGCTCATGATGCATCCTTTGCCGTTTTGGCTTTACGATCGGTACGCGCTTTGTGTTCGGCAAGAAACGCTTTGAGAGCAATGCCCGTCGGGGTTTTCTTCCGGGCAATGGTAGCGGGTTCTCCCTCGTCGGTTACCTTGCCGCCTTCGGGGCCGCCTTCCGGACCGAGATCGATCACCCAGTCGGCTTCCGCAATGACGTCAAGATTGTGCTCAATCACCACCACGGTGTTTCCGGCTTCAACGAGCTTATGCAGCACATTGATGAGCTTTTCGACGTCGGCCATGTGAAGGCCCACGGTGGGCTCGTCAAGGATGTAGAACGTGTGCGCGGTTCGGCGCGTACGCATCTGGCTGTAGGCCTTGGAAAGCTCTGTGACAAGCTTGATGCGTTGGGCCTCGCCCCCGGAGAGCGTTGACGAAGGCTGACCGAGGCGAAGGTAGCCGAGCCCCACGGCGCGCAGCAGTTCAAGGGGCTTGGCGATCTTGGGACGATTGGCAAAAAGTTCGAGCGCGTCGTCAACGCTCAGATTCAATACTTCGCCGATGCTCTTTCCCATCCATTTGACAGCGAGCGTTTCTTCGTCAAAACGCATGCCGCCGCACGCTTCGCACGGCATCTTGACGTTGGGCAGAAAGCTCATCTCGACGCTCACCTGTCCCTGGCCTTCGCAGATCGGACAGCGGCCTTCGGGCGTGTTGAAGGAAAAGCGGGTCGGCTGGTAGCCTCGCGCTTGTGCTTCAGGCGTCTGTGCGTAAAGATCTCGGATGTGGTTGAAGAACGACACGTAGGTTGCCGGACACGATCGCGGCGTCTTTCCGATCGGGGTTTGATCGACTTCCAGCACACGTCCCAAAGGAGCGTCTTCGTCCCATTCGATCGCATCGCACCCACGAAGCTTGGATGAAGAGGATTCCAGTCGCGCCTGCAACGACGTACGCAACACATCGCGCACGAGCGTCGATTTGCCCGATCCCGAGACACCTGTGACGGCCACCAGACGGCCGAGCGGGAACTCGACCGTGATGTTTTTGAGGTTGTGAAGCGAGGCGTTGCGCACTGTCAGACGCGGTGTAGCGTCGTCGACCGGATGCTTTGCTTTGCCTGTGTGCGCGAGCGGCTCACGCAGCATACGGCCGGTGACGCTCTTTTCGTTGGCGCAGACATCTTCGAGTGAGCCTTCGACAATGAGTTCGCCGCCGCGGCTGCCCGCACCCGGACCGATGTCGACCACATGATCGGCGCGTCGGATGAGCTCCTCGTCATGTTCGACAACAATGACCGTGTTGCCCTTGTTTTTGAGTTCCGTGAGCATGTCCACAAGACGCGCGTTGTCTCGGGCGTGCAGGCCGATCGTGGGTTCGTCAAGCACATAGCAGACGCCTTGGAGCGTGCTGCCGATCTGAGCGGCCAGACGAATGCGCTGCGCTTCTCCGCCCGACAATGAGGGCGCATCGCGATCTAGACTCAGGTAGCCCAAACCCACCTTCTGCAGGAATTCCAGACGAGAAATGATTTCCTTGACGGCGTCACCGCCGATGGCTTTGTCTCGCCCCTTGAGCCTGATTGCGCGCATTGTTTCGAGCGCTTCGTCGACTGACATTGCCGTGGTGTCGCCGATTGAGCGGCCGTCGAACTTCACGGCAAGCGCAACGGGATTCAAGCGCATGCCGTGACAGGCCGGACAAACGGCCGCCGAGAGCGCTTCTTCATCATCGGCAAGAGCCTGATCCTCCTCGGCGTTGATGCCGACGCGGCCCGTGCCGGTGCATTGCGGACACCAGCCCATCTTGTTGTTGTAGGAAAACAGACGCGGATCGGGCTCCGGAAAACTGACGGCGCACACCGGGCAGGCTCGCTTGGTGGACAAGATTTCCACGGTGCCTTCTTCGGATTCAGACAGATCGCCGGAATTTGGGAGCGCCTTGCGGCCGCTCGCCACGCACACCAGCCCGTGTCCGTGGAAGAGCGCTTCAGTGAGCGCCTGATGAATCTTTTCCTCGGTTTGCGGCTCAACCTTAAACGTGCCGGTCGGCACTTCAAGGGTGTGCTCTTTGTAGCGCGACAGCAGCGGGAAGGGTGAAGTGGGTTCCCATTTGCCGTCAACGCGGATTTGATGTGCGTTGAGCTTTGAGTGCGCCCACTGTGCGACTTCCTGGTAGGTGCCTTTTCGAGCTACGACGACAGGTGCCATCAACGTGACGCGCTGGCCGCGGTAGGTCTTCATGACGTGCGCGAGGATCTGCTCCTGCGTCTGTTCGCGTACGAGCGAACCGCACTTCGGGCAATACTGCGTGCCGAGCTTGACGTAGAGCAGACGAAGGAAATGCTGGATTTCGGTGATCGTTGCCACCGTTGACTTGCGGCCTCCTCGGCTTGTGCGCTGTTCGATTGCCACCGTGGGAGCAATGCCCGTGATGCTTTCGACATCGGCCTTGGGCGGCGGCTGTGTGATGGAGCGCGCGTAGGCGTTGAGGCTTTCGAGATAACGCCGCTGACCTTCGGAGAAGACGATGCCGAAGGCAAGCGTTGATTTGCCCGAGCCCGAGACGCCGGTCACGGCGGTCAGACGCCGCTTTGGAATCACGACGTCAATGTTCTTGAGGTTGTGTTCACGTGCTCCGAAAATTCCCAGGTCGCCTTGACGCGCGCCGCGCCAGATGCTTTGCAGCGATCGCCCCGGGCTTGTGCGGCCGCGGGTGTGCGGCTGGGCGAAAAGTCCTGTCATCGGCACGCTTTCTTCGCCGATCATTTTGTCGTAGGCGGCCAGCGCCTGTCCCGTGTAGCTTCGGGAGTTGCAGCGAAGATCTTCGGGGGTGGCGGTCGCCACGATTTGTCCTCCCTCGTCGCCGCCTTCGGGACCGAGGTCAATTACCCAGTCGGCGGCGGAAATCACGTCGAGGTTATGTTCGATCACCAGCACGGTCTGACCGTTGAGCACCAGACGACGGAAGACTTTCAGAAGCTTGCGGATGTCGTCGAAGTGAAGCCCCGTGGTGGGTTCGTCAAATATGTAGAGATGCCGTTTGGAGGCGTAGCCCGATTCAGTTTCAGCGAGAATCTGCGCAAGCTTCAGGCGCTGCGCTTCGCCGCCCGAGAGGGTGGAAAGCGGCTGACCGAGTTTGACGTAATCGAGACCGACATCAATGAGACTTTGAAGCGCGCGCTCTATCGCACGTTCGCCGAGGAAGTAGTCGTAGGCCTGGCACACTGTCATCTCGAGTACGTCGGCGATGCTGGCTTCGCCGCGGCCGAGATAGTTAAGCTTCACTTCCAGCGTTTCAGCGCGGTAGCGGGTGCCGTTGCAGTCCGGGCAACGTAAGAGGACGTCGCTTAAAAACTGCATTTCAACGCGCTCGAAACCTGCACCCTGACAGGTGGGGCAGCGGCCTGTTCCCGAGTTAAAGCTGAAGGTGCCCGCGGTATATCCTCGCTCGTGAGCCTGTTGCGTGTTGGCAAAAAGGTAGCGGATGTCGGTAAAGACGCCGCAATAGGAGGCCGGATTCCCGCGGCTCGTTTTACCGATTTCGGATTGGCTCACGTAGACGGCTTCGCCTACCGGACAGGTGCTTTCAACGGACGCGAAAACGTCCGGCGGATTGTCTTTGTTGTTCTTGTTCAGGAATTCGACCGCAGCGAGAATGACGTCGTTGGCAAGCGTTGATTTGCCGGATCCCGAAACGCCGGTGAGCGCCGTGAAAGCGCCGATCGGCAGATTGACGGTAATGTTTTTGAGGTTGTGTGCGTGCGCTCCCGTCACGGTCAGGAAGCCAGAAAACGCCTCTGGCCGTTTTTTGGGTTCTTCGGGCATGGTCGAGCGTTTGCCTCTGAGGTAGAGCCCGGTGAGCGAGTCAGAAGCTCGAACCGCATCGGGCGTGCCGTCGGAGACGATCGCACCGCCGTTGGTGCCGGCGCCCGGTCCCATGTCGATGATGCGGTCGGCGGCAGTCATCACCTGCGGATCGTGCTCGACCACCACCAGCGTGTTGCCGCCCTCCTTGAGTCCGGTCATGATGCTGTTGACTCGGTCCATGTCGCGCGGATGCAGACCTACGGACGGTTCGTCCAGCACAAAGAGTGTGTCGGTGAGGTTGGTGCCGAGCGCCGTTGTGAGGTTGACGCGCTGCACTTCGCCGCCCGAAAGCGTGCGGCTTTGGCGTCCCAATGTCAGGTAGCCCACGCCGACGTCAATGAGGTATGTGAGCCGCGTGCGAATTTCTTCGGCCACCAATCGCGCCGCTTCGTCGCGGGTCTCTTGCAGCAGCGCGTCGAAAAAGCGCTTGATGTCTTCGATCGGTAAGTTCATCAGATCGGGCATGGCAAGCCCGGGCAGCGACTCGAAATTTTCGAGAGCCGCTTTACCCAAACCGCGCGGGCGGAAGCGCTTGTAGAGTCCTTTCTTTGGCAACACAGCGGCGTCGGACGCCTCGCGCGACCCCAGACGCCACAACAGACTTTCACCGATGAGGCGTGCGCCTCGGCAGTCAGGGCACAACGCGTAGCCGCGGTAGTTGGCTAGCTGCACGCGCACGTGCATCTTGTAGCTTTTCGATTCGAGCATATCGAAATAAGCTTTGATGCCGTACCAATGTGTGCGCCAGTTTTTGCCGTTGTATTCCTTGTCGCCGTGGATGACCCAGTTCTTTTGCTCGGCCGTGAGTTTCTGCCAGGGGACGTCAAGCGGCACGCCGCGCTTGGGTGCCCATTTTTCAAGGTCCCGCTGGCATTCCGATCCAGTAGCGGTGCGCCAGGGCTTGATGGCGCCTTGTGCAAGCGTGAGCGTTTCGTCGGGAATCACCAGCGAATAGTCGATGCCGATCACGCGGCCGAAGCCGCGGCAGGTGGGGCATGCGCCGACGGCCGAATTAAAGGAAAAGCGAGACGGGGTGGGGGCGGCGTAACGATGCAAACACACCGGACAGGTGAGGTCGGTCACCCAACGGCGCTTGGTAAGGGTGCCGTCTTCGGCCTGTGCGTAGACGCACAGAACGCGCTCTTTTCCGAGCTGGAGCGACTTTTCCACGGCTTCGACCGCGCGCGATTGCGTCAGGCGTGAGGCGCGCACGCGATCGGCCGCTACCCACAGCCGCTTGCTTTTGTTTTCAATTGATTCCTCTTCGAGGATATGCGTGAAGCCTTGTGCGGAAAGGCCGCCCAGCACCACGTCCCGTTCGAGATTTTTGGGAACCAGAACCGCAAAGCAGATGCTTAGACGTGCCTGAGGTTGCGTTTGGGCCCACGCCACGATTTCTTCGGCAATGTCGCCTGCGCTGCGCGCCTTGACCGGTTCTCCGCACTGACCGCAGAACAGAGCAGCGCTTCGCGCGAAGATGAGCTTGAGGCAGTCGTTGATTTCCGTCATCGTGCCCACGGTCGAGCGCGACGTTTTGACGCTGTTGGACTGATTGATGGCGATGGACGGAGGTACGCCGTCGATTTTGTCGACCTGAGGACGATCGCAGCGCTCCAGAAATTGCCGGGCGTAAGCGCTGAACGTTTCGACGTAGCGGCGCTGCCCTTCGGCGTAGAGCGTGTCGTAGGCAAGCGAGCTTTTGCCAGACCCCGACGGGCCGGTGATGACGGTCATCGTGCCCGGTTCAATATCCAGGTCCAGGTTGCGAAGGTTGTTCTGACGGGCTCCGCGGATTCGGATGGGACTAATGTCTGTTCTGTCGGCGGCGTTACGCATGGCAAATCAATTCAGGTTCTCGAAAAAGACAGAAAGTTGGGCAGGAAAAATCGTATTTAGCACGGGGAGGCCCACTGCGGGCAGCAAACCTGCCAAAGGCGCCGATCGGGCAGTCGTACGCAGGTCAGTTGCCCGCCCCACAGGCAACCCGTATCGATGGCGATAGTGTCCTTGCGCATCACAAGACCGAGTGTCGACCAATGACCGAAACACACGGTTTTCTCGAAACGGCGCGGGTAATCGAACCAAGGCATGAGGTCGGGCGTGTCTTTCGGGTTCATCTTGGCTTTGAATTCAAGTGAACCATCGGTTCTGACGTAGCGCATACGGGTAAAGGCGTTGAGGATGGCGCGCATGCGGCCGGCCCCCTTTTTTTCCGTATCGGTGTCGTCGCCGTACATGCCCTGCAGGTAGGCCTTCCAGTCCTTGCTTTGCAGGGCGTCGGAGACTTCCGCGGCATAGGTGCGCGCTTCTTCGAGCGACCAGGCGGGTGAAATGCCGGCATGAACGAACACCGTGTCGGGCGTTTCGAAAAGAAGCGGACGGTGACGCAGCCACTTGAGCAGTTCCTTGCAGTCCGGCGCCTCAAGAATCTCTCCGATGGTGTCGCTGCGATGCAGCTTGCCTGCACCGGCGGCAACGGCTAGTAAATGCAGATCGTGATTGCCGAGCAGTACGGCCCGGCATCGTCCGGCTTCGTCGAGCGCCTTGACGCGGCGCAGGGTTTCGAGCGAGGCGGGGCCTCGGTTGACGATGTCTCCCACGAACACGAAGGAAGCATTCGGATCCAACATATCGATAAGTTCTTCGAAGCTCTCCAGACAGCCCTGAAGGTCTCCGACGGCGTAAATTGGCTCGGACACAGACATGATCACAGCATTGGTTAGAATTTCGACTCAGATTCTAACTGCGGCATTTGTCCGACAGTGTGCCGTCCCGATTGCATTTTTGCGGAAACGGCCGCACCGGCAGACAACCGCTTTTTCATTTGGGAAAATGACATGAAACCCGTTCGTAAGGCTGTATTCCCGGTTGCCGGTTTGGGCACCCGCTTCCTGCCCGCTACTAAGGCAATGCCCAAGGAAATGTTGCCGGTGGTCGACAAGCCGCTCATTCAGTATGCTGTGGAAGAAGCCGCTGCCGCCGGTATCACCGACATGATCTTCATTACGGGCCGTTACAAGCGCGCCATTGAAGATCACTTCGACAAGAGCCCTGAATTGGAAGCCGATCTTACGGCCAAGGGCAAGTACGAACTTTTGGATTTGGTGCATTCCGTGACGCCGCGCGGCGTCAACTTCATCTTTATCCGCCAGCCCGAACCGCTCGGTCTGGGGCATGCCGTGCTCTGCGCCCGTCCCGTGGTGGGCGACGAACCCTTCGGCGTGATTTTGGCCGATGACCTGATCTACGCTCAGCAGCCTGCTTTGGGCCAGTTGATTGGTGCTCGCAGTGAAATGGGCGGCGGCAGCGTGCTGGCCGTTCAGAATGTGGAACCCAAGGAAACCAATAAGTACGGCATCGTCGGCGTGGATGACGAACTCAAGCAGACGAGCTGCGTGCGTACGATGGTCGAAAAGCCCGCTCCCGAGGCGGCGCCCTCGACGCTTGCCGTCATTGGCCGCTACGTGCTTGAGCCCGAAATCTTCACCGCACTCGAACACGTGGATCGCGGCGTGGGCGGTGAGATTCAGCTCACGGACGCCATCGCCTCTTTGCTCGGCGAAGGCAAGACTTATGCCCACCGCTTTGAAGGCCGTCGTTTTGACTGCGGCAGCAAGCAGGGCTTCCTGACGGCCACAGCGCACTACGCCCGTTTGGCCGGCTACGACTTCATCTGATCCTGAGACTTTTGAGGCGGACGCGGCTTGAATGAGCTGCGTCCTGTCGGATCAGATATTGCGCAAATCCTCAAGACTCAAGCCTTGTCGCGTGATGTTCCAGTCGCGGTACTGCGGCTGAGATTTCAAAAACGCCCCAATCTTGAGCTCCCAAAGTCCGGCGGAGAACTTGGCCGGATTCAATTTGACCTCGGCAAAACCAATGGATTGCGTGAGCGGGTTAGTGGCGACGAGGTCAATTTCGTTTTGGCCTTTTCGATCCCACCAGGCGTCGGCGTGCAACCATTGACCGTTTTGCAGCCAGGCTTGCCGAAACCATTCCTCCAATGTGCGGCCCAATAGCGTCGGAAGCTCTCTTAAGCACATTTGCGAAAGGATGCGGCTTTGCCCGAGAGACTCCAAGGTGTTGGCTTGAATACTGTCGACGAAGCGTAGCCAGAAGATGAAGTACGGGTCGCACAAGACCCAACGGCTGCTGCCTTTTGTCTTTTGTTCGCCGAAAGGAAGTTTCTGCCTCAGGAAGCGAAAGGTTTCCAGCCGGCGCAGGTAAGCCGTGATGTTGACATCCATGCCGGCCTGCAACTCTGTCCACTTGCTGCGGCCGCGGGCAATTTTTCTGAGTAGCTCCATGTAGATGGGACTTTCGAATCGAAATTCGTTGGAAAGGAAGCGCTCACCTTCACTGCGCAACCAAGAACCGGCGTTGCTGAAGAAATAGGAAACGGCTTTTTCCTGCGTCAGGCATTGCGCTTCGTCAAGAAGCTCAATGTATTTGGCGACACCACCGGTCATGGCGTAGACCGTCAGCAGATCCAGATCGGATGCAAGAGGAGCCAAAGTTCCCATGATGGTGCACATGTCTGAGGGACCAAACGGCATGAGCATCATCTGATCGTTCAAGCGTCCGTAGAGCGGTTTGCGGTTGTTGCCGAAAATGTCTTCCAGAGCGGAAATGATGGAGCCGCTCATGACGAGCAGCGTACGGGACGATTGGCGGCATCTGTCCCAGAGTTCCTGCAGTTTTCCCCAAAAAGCGGGATCCATCTGATTGAGTTCCTGACATTCATCAATGATGATGACACAGGGGGCGTCTTTGCTCAGATGCATGACGACCTGAAGAACATCGGTCGGCGTTTGGACAGCTGGCGGAAAAGGAAGCTTAAAGATCTCGACAACTTGATCAAGCCAGGCGCGGACCAGTTCGTTGAGTGTGCAGCGGTTTGGCACATATAGATAGAGGACAAGGCAACTCTTGTTTTCAAAGGCTTTCAGCAGTAGCGTTGTTTTTCCGACCCGTCGACGGCCCATAAGGCAAACCATTCGAGACTCGTGCTGCGACTGCACGGCGCTCAGTTGGTTTTGCAGACGTTTGATTTCTTCAGTGCGACCGAAAAACTGCATGGCAATTCAGGAAATAGAAATAAACTTGTTAAGCATGTTAACGTTAACGTCGTTAACGTTCAAGTGCTTAATGTGTTTATTGAAAGCCATGTGAATGCGTTACTCGAAATGTTTGTCTGACGAAGAAGGAAATATCAGGCGCCGCGTACTTTTTCTAAAAGTGCTGTCGTGGAACGCTGGTATTCGAACTCAACGGTGACGGTGCGCCCACCCCAGGAAGCGACAAGAGGAGCTTCGGGAAGGTCTTCGATGCGGTAATCGCCGCCTTTCACATAGATGTCTGGGTGTGCCTCTTCAATAACCTTCAGCGGCACTTTTTCTTTAAAGATGACGACGAGATCAACGGCTTCAAGCGAGGCGAGCACGGCGGCGCGATCAGCTTCGGTGTTGATGGGGCGATCATCTCCTTTGCCGAGCATTTTGACGGAGGCGTCGGAATTGACGGCTACGATCAGACTCTTTCCCAGATCACGTGCCTGTGCAAGATAGGTGACGTGGCCACGATGAAGAATATCGAAGACGCCGTTGGTCATGACGACGGGGCCGGGTAGTTGCGCACGGCGGGCGGCGAGTTCTTCGAACGTGACGATTTTGTTTTCAAAAGCGGGAGCAGGCAGTCGAAGAGCCATGAAAGCACACGAATAGTAGGTTGGGACGACAACGGAATGCTATCAAAAGAGCTTGTTTGGAGTTGTTGGCGGGCAGAAGAAAACGCAAATCAACATGGTTTTGCTTCTGTGGAGCAGAAAAAGAGAAGAAGGGCAAAAAAATTTAAAAAATTTTTTAGGTGCGCAAATATTTGATTTTACAAAAGAAAATTCGTTTTTCGAGAATTTTTTGAGAAATTTCTTCAAAAATTTCCGCAAAAAGACTTGCATTTCAAAAAATATCGGTATATAGTTTCGACTCCTTCGGGGGTATAGCTCAGCTGGGAGAGCGCTTGCATGGCATGCAAGAGGTCAGCGGTTCGATCCC
>OGEA01001515.1_pt1 | contig 10073 bp, 10 predicted proteins | sample 1570531 | NCBI WGS metagenome assembly OGEA01 (sample SAMEA2581973, study PRJEB24529) | metagenome | biome: Human gut stool | place: China | collected 2011 | reverse complement strand
ACGCTGCAAATACTACCATCAAGATGGATTTGGGGGCAAATGTGGATGTTGTTGGTTATCCCGGGGCAAAAGCAAAATCTTAAGCTTTTCCGAAAGCTCCTCTATGTTCTGTTTTGCCTCGTCAAGTTCAAGCTGTGCAAGTTCCTTTAAGTCGCTGTCGCCGCTCTCTTCAAGAATTTCAATGCTTTCGTCTTGAGATTTTACCGCCTGTTTGTACTCTCGGTAAGTAAGCACTATTTCTTCAATAGACTTAAGTTCTTTCATCGTTTTCTGATATTGCTCCGGATCTGCCGCAACAGACGGTTCGTAAAGTCTTTGCGAAAGTTCGGAGTATCTTTTATCAAAAATTTCTATTTTTTCAAACATATTATTTTTCCTTATCGGTTAAAATTTTTTTAATATTCTTTTCGATTTTATTTCGTGGCACCATAACTTCTCTGCCGCAGTTTGTACAACGGATCTTAAAATCCATTCCAATCCTTAATATTTCAAATTCCTTGCAACCGCACGGGTGCGGTTTTTTCATTTCAACTCTGTCACCGACATTAACCTTCATATTAACACTTCCGATTGCACAAAAGCTAAAAATATAAGTAAAACAGACGCTTTTTTCGGTTTTTCGACCATTTGTCAGCATTTTGTTTTATGCTACTATTGGTTTTTATTATATATCAATACTGCCAAAATATCAAGAGCCTGCTTTAATGACTTTTACAAAGATTACAAATAATTACAACATTATTAAAAAAATATTGCCTTTTTCGGAGCGTTGTGGTAAAATGTTCTTTGATAAACAGAAATGTAAACATAATTGACAGAAAGGAAGATTTAAATTGTTTTTTAAAAAACTCAAAAGAATTCCGGCAATGTTCTTAGTTTGTGCATTACTTTTTACCACAGTATTTTCGTATTCAATGATTGCTAATGCGTCATCGTCTTTTACACCAAGACTTGATGCACCGTCATACAGCAATGATTATTATTACAGCAATAAAAATATTTATTACCAATACGGCTATGGTATGCCAAACTGCACAGCTTATGCTTACGGCAGAGCATACGAAATTCTTGGCAGAGATCCCGGACTTTGTCACTATGACGCTTACGAGTGGTATGACTACAACGACGGCTACAGCAGAGGTCAGACTCCGAAAGTCGGCGCTGTTGCTTGTTGGGAATATTACAGAAACGGCGAAACAGGCGGTCATGTTGCCGTTGTTGAAAAGGTAGAGAACGGTACTGTTACATTTTCAAACTCTGCGTGGGGTTGGGAAAACTTCTATCTTACATATGCAGATGTTAATGACCATGCAATGGGTGAATCAGGTTGGAATTTCCAAGGCTTTATTTACCTTGGCGACTTTGATAAGAACAACAATAACAATGATGATAACGGTAACGATACCATTACATACAAAACAGGTGTTTACGAGGTTGAAGTAAGCGATTATCTTAATATGAGAGAGAGCGCAACAACTTCATCAAAAACTGTTTATCAGATTAAAAACGGTACAGAGCTTTATGTTACAGATGTAAAACAGTCCGGCGGTTACACATGGGGTTATACAACTTATAAAAATGTAAAGGGTTGGGTAGCTCTTGATTATTGTAAATATCTTAGGGACAAGCCGCTTGATAACGGAAACAACTACGAGCACGGTGATGTTAATATGAACGGTACTGTAGATATTCTTGATATTACAGAACTTCAGATGTATGTATCTAAAAACACTGATTTCACCGATACACAGTTAAAGCTTGCAGATGTTGACGGAAACGGCAAAATTGATATAGGCGATGTAACAGAATTACAGCGTATCATTTCATTAAATAAAGCATAAACAAAATTACGGTCATTCGCATAAAGTTTGCGAATGACCGTTTTTTGTCAGTGAATTTTAGGCTTTATCGAAAGTTGGGGTAAATTGAGAATTAGCTAAGCGCTTTTTAACAATTATAAAAGTAAGGTCAACATTTTTAAAGGTTTGACCTAAATCTATTTATATACAAAATGATTGCCTATTTTCAACCTTTCAAAAATGCAACGATTCTTTCAAACTGCATTGAGTGTGAGGCTTTTACCAAAACTGTATCACCTTTTTTGAGCAGGCTTTTTAGGTCGGGTAGGAGAGAGTCTATGTCTGCATACCACTTTCCGCCGCTGCCCTCGGCAAGTGCTTTGGCAAGCGGGCCGACTGCAATTACAAGGTCAACGCCTTTTTCTTTTGCGTGTTCGCCTGTTTTGCGGTGCATTTCAAGTTCGTTTGTGCCGAGTTCTTTCATATCGCCGAGAATTGCAACGGTTCTGCCGCTGAAATTTACAAGTGTGTCAATACTTGCCATAACGGAGGTCGGGTTTGCGTTGTAGCAGTCATCAATGATTTTGTAATCTTCGGTATTGATAACATTTGCACGGCTGCCTACGGTTTTATAAGCCTCAATACCTTTTATAAGTTGTTCGTCATTAAGTCCGCAAAGTTTGCCTACTGCCACGGCTGCAAGTGCGTTTGAAACCATATAACTGCCGATTGCAGGAATTTTTACGGAAAGTTTTGTGTCGCCGAAACAAAGGTCGGCAAGCACTCCGCCGTCCGCATTGTTTTGAATATTTTCTGCGTAATAGTAATTTTTGCGGTTAAGACCGAAGAAGATTGGCTTTTTGCCGTTTACTTCCGTTACTGTAGAAAGTTTATCGTCGTCGCCGTTGAGTACAAATTCCGCATTTTTGCTTGCAAATTTAAACATTTCGGTTTTTGCCTTTAAAACGCCGTTGCGGTCGCCGAGGTTTTCAAGGTGACAACAGCCGATAATTGTAAGTACGCATACAGTCGGCTGTACCATCTGCGCAAGTCGGCTCATTTCGCCAAAGTCTGAAATACCCATTTCTATTACAGCAGCCTCGGTATCTTCGGGCATTGCAAGGAGAGTGAGCGGTACGCCGAGTTCGTTATTTAGGTTGCCTTGTGTTTTGTGAGTTTTGTATTTTTGAGAAAGTACGGCATAGAGCATCTCTTTTGTAGAAGTTTTGCCTACACTGCCGGATACGCCTACTACAGGAATATCAAATTTTTTGCGGTAGGACATACCGATTTTTTTAACCGCCTCAAGTGTTGAGTCAACAAGAATATACGGCTTTGTCGGGTTCTGCGGCGCTTTTTCGCAAACAGCGCAGACAGCGCCGTCAGCATAGCATTTTTCAATAAAATCGTGTCCGTCAACACGCTCTCCTTTAATGGCAAGGAAAAGAGAATTTTCCTTAATGCATCTGCTGTCACGTTCAACCGATGAAATTGCGGTTGATTTTAAGTTTTCGTCGCCGACATATTTACCGCCGCAGGCAGCGGCTATTTCTTCGAGAGTAAATTTTTTCATATTAATCACAACCTGTAAAATTTTATTTGTTTTATATACTCTAAATATACCAAAAATACCTTGCTTTTGCAATAGCGGTAATATTCGACGGTTATATAATTATATTCAATCGGTTATGCAAGTTTTGCATAACCGATTGATTTATTAATAAAATAAGAATAGCTTTATTTATTGACTAATCAGTCTATTTTTGCTATTATTTTATTTGTAATAAATTTAGTTTTATTCTGAAAGGCGAGATAGTATGCAGTTGTACAAACAGTTTTGCAATGAAGAATTTAATAGTGATAATACGCTGAAAAGTTTTAAATTAAAATTTGAGGATAATTATAATTTCGGATACGATGTGCTTGATAAAATGGCAGAGAAAGCACCGAATGATATTGCACTTGTGTGGACAAATCCCGAGGGTGAAGAACGAATTTTTACTTTTGCCGACTTAAGCAGATTAAGCAATAAAGCCGCAAATGTTTTCTTGAAATACGGTATAAAAAAGGGCGACAGAGTTTTGCTGATGCTCAAGCGCAACTATGAATATTGGTACATTGTTACGGCTTTGCACAAACTCGGAGTTGTTGCAATTCCCGCTACAAATATGCTTACTGCCGAGGACATAAGCTACAGAGTAAATGTTGCAAATATCAAAATGGCTGTATGTACTCCCGACAGCGAAACGATTGAACATCTGCTAACAGCGGCAAACCGAGAAAATTCATTAAAAACCGTATTTGTTGCGAGAGAAGATTTTGATGGTACGGTAAATATTACAAAAGAAATTGAAGCTGCAAGCGACGAGCTTGAACGGGTAGAAACCAAAGCTGACGAGCCAATGCTTATCTACTTTACATCGGGCACAACAGGCTATCCGAAGGCGGTTGTGCATAATCATATTTATTCTTTGTGCCATATAATTTCCGCAAAATATTGGCAGAATGTAAAAGAGGGCGGACTGCATTTTTCAATTGCCGAAACAGGCTGGGCAAAGGCGTCATACGGAAAAATCTACGGTCAGTGGCTTTGCGGTTGTGCGGTTATGGCTTTTGATTTCGATAAATTTTCTCCGTCAAAAATTTTGAAAGTAATTGAAAAATTTAAGGTTACATCATTCTGCGCACCTCCGACCGCTTACAGATATTTTGTGAAAAAAGGTATGCAGAAGTATGATTTGAGTTCACTCGAATACTTGACAACTGCAGGTGAGGCGCTCAATCCGATTGTTGCCGAGGATGTATATCAACAAACAGGACTTCATCCGATGGAGGGTTACGGTCAGAGTGAAACCACATTGCTTATTGCAAATCTCAATGGTACTCACGGCAAAACGGGTTCAATCGGAAAACCAAGCCCTATGTATAATATAAAACTTGTTGACAGCAACGGCGATGAAGTAAAGCAGGGCGAAACAGGCGAAATAGTAGTTGTTCCGCCAAAAGACAGAAAGCAGTACGGTATATTTACAGGCTACATAGGTGACGAGCAGATGTACCAATATGCGTGGAGAAACGGAATGTACCACACAAACGATACCGCATATATGGACGAGGACGGCTATTTTTGGTATGTCGGCAGAGCCGATGACCTTATAAAAACAAGAGGATACAGAGTAGGCCCGTTTGAAATTGAAAATGTGCTTATGAAACACCCCGCCGTGCTTGAGTGTGCGGTAATCGGTGTTCCCGATGATAGCCGTGGACAGGCAATCAAGGCAATTATTAAAACCGTTGACGGCTACGAAGCGGACAAAAATCTTGTAAATGAAATTAAAGGCTTTTCAAACAAACACCTTGCATCATATAAGTGGATTCAGTACATTGAATTTACCGATGAAATGCCAAAGACTGTAAGCGGAAAAATTAAGCGTGTTGCCCTTAAGGCAAGAGCCTGAAAGTTTTGAAATTAACATAATATACGCATTTCTATGCGCAGAAAAAATCACCGTAAAGTTTTTGCTTTACGGTGATTTTGCTATATAGCATTTATATCAAATGCTTCAGAGTTTACAAAATTAATTAAATATTTGATGTATAAATTCCTGTAACACTTTGCACCGAAAGAGATACAGCGGTTATTGATACCCAACAGCATAAGCCGAGTAAAATAGGCTTTCCGCCGTTTTTTATCAGGTCAACAATATTAGTGTTAAGCCCGATGCCTGCCATTGCCATAGCTATGAAAAATTTTGCAAGCCACTTTGTAACAGAAATGAAGTGGCTATAAAAAAGAGTAAATCCACTTTCTGAAATAAATCCTACAAGGGTTGTGATTATTGACGCACCAATAAAAAATAGGATAAACCAAGGGAAAATCTTTTTGAACGAAAACGAGCCTTTGCCTTTGTCTGACTGTTTTGCTTTTCTTGCTCTGTAAATGGCAAGACAAAGAGTAATCGGAATAATTGCAAGTGTGCGTGTCAATTTTACGGTTACAGCAGCAGAAAGAATACCTGTTGTATTGTAAATGCTTTCGGCGGTAGACGCAGCGGCTGTTACAGATGAGGTATCATTAACGGCAGTGCCTGCAAATACAGCAAAACCCTCTGTGCCAAGCCCTATTGAATATCCGAAAACAGGAAATATAAGTGCGGCAAGAATATTGAAAAAGAAGATTACAGAAATTGACCTTGCCACATCTGAATCGTCTGCATCAATAACGGGTGCGGTTGCGGCAATGGCAGAGCCACCGCAAATTGATGAGCCAACACCGATAAGACAGGCGGTTTTTGAGTTGATTTTAAGAATTTTCATCATTAAAAAAGCAACGATCAGCGATGTTGAAACAGTGCAGATAATAACAGGCAAACTTTTTGCACCTACAACAGCAATGGTATTGAGGTCAAGCGAAAAACCGAGAATTATAACTGCCCATTGCAATATCTTTTTAGATGTAAATTTAATTCCGCCGGCAAATGTGGATTTTTTTGCAAGAGTAGGCGAGATTAGTGAAATAATCATACCTGTTATAATAGCAAATACCGGCACACCTATAAGTTCAAATGAAAATCCGCCAATGCCGAACATACACATAATTTCGGCAAGTGCCGCAATTACGGCACATAACAGTATGCCTCCGCAATTTTTCTTAATAAATGTCATAAATATTCCTCCAAAAATCTCATTACCTATTGATTGTAGCACAAGTTAGTGATAATATAAAATTATTGTTTGATATGATATGATAATAAAAATTTATGAGGCGAATATGATAGATTACAGAATAAAAACATTCCTTGTGCTTTGCGATACTATGAATTATCGCAAAACTGCCGAAATCCTTAATATGACTCAACCGGCGGTTACTCAGCACATACATTTTCTTGAGAACGAATACAAATGCAAATTGTTTATTTATGACAGGCATACATTAAAGGTAACAAGCGAGGGAGAACTGCTGAAAAACTATGCTGAAAATGTACTTTTTCAGGAACAAAAACTTTTGGAAAAAATGCAGACAGCTAAAAATCCTGTTGTGAGAATCGGAGCAACCAAAACAATCGGTGAATTTGTTATTGACGAAAAACTTGGCGAGTATCTTAAAAATCCGCATAACAATTTACTGATTGATATAGACAACACGGTAAGATTGCTAAAAAGATTAAAAAGAGGAGAAATTGATTTTGCGTTGATTGAGGGATTTTTTGACGGTAAGGAGTTTGCAAGCAAAATTTATAAGGAAGAAGATTTTATCGGCGTTTGCAGTAAAGAACACCCATTTGCAAATAAAACCGTACCGCTTGAAGAAACATTTTCTCAAACTTTGTTTATTCGTGAGAAAGGCTCGGGAACACGCACAATTCTTGAACAGCTTTTGTCCGAACACAACTATACTACGGAACATTTTAAACGCAGTGTATGCGTCAGTAATTTCGGATTGATGTCAAAAATGATTTCGCAGAATATCGGCATTACATTTGCCTATAAAGCCTTTCTTAAAAGCAATGATAATCTTTCACCTTTTTATATAAACGGTTACAAGGTAGTCAGAAATTTCAAATTTGTATATCTTGACACTCCCGATTCCGCAAATACAATTAAACAGTTTGAAAAAATACTTGTATGATACATTTTTTAGATGGTATAATTACATTGTATATTTTAAATTAAATTATGATATGAGGCGATTATATGTCAAATGCAATTCCTACAGAACTTACGGTAAACGGTAAAAATTACTCTGTAATAAAATTGCTCAGCAAAGGCAAGGGCGGTTATTCTTACCTTGCATCCGACGGTACAAATCAGTATGTTTTAAAGCAGATTCATCACGAGCCGTGTAGCTATTATCAGTTTGGCGACAAAATTCAATCCGAATTAAATGATTATAACCGCCTTAAAAAAATCGGAATAACTATGCCGAAAATGCTCGACATAGATATTGAAAACGAACGGATATTAAAGGAGTACATAGAGGGCGACACGATATTTGATATGGTAAAGGCAGACAGAGTAAAGTCAGAATATGCGGAGCAGGTAAAAGCAATGTGCAAACTGCTTTACGCAAATAACACGAATATAGATTATTTCCCGACAAACTTTGTAGTGCAAAACGAAACCCTTTATTACATAGACTACGAATGTAATGATTATATGGAAGAGTGGAATTTTGAAAATTGGGGTATAAAGTATTGGTCAAAAACTCCTGAATTTATTGAATATGTAAATACACATTAATTTTAAAATCGGTACGCTCTGTGCCGATTTTTTAAATGCAGATTGGTTATACTGTTAATGTAAATCTTTTCAGAGGTGCTTTAATGGTAAAGATAATAACAGATTCTGCATCGGATTTTGAACCGAACGAACTGAAAAAATTAATGATTGATTGTATTCCTCTTTCCGTAAATTTCGGCGATGAGGAGTACAAGGATAATGTTACTATTTCAAAAGATGAGTTTTTCGATAAACTAAAAAACACAACGGAAACCGTCAAAACTTCGCAACCGTCACTGCATGATATAGTAGAAGAATTTGAGGTTGCCGAGCATAGCAAAGACGGAGGTGTGGCAATTTTTATGTCGTCAAAAATCAGCGGAACGGCAAATACCGCACAAATTGCCTGCGATATGATCGGCTGCAAAAATGTGTATGTTATTGATTCACTGACCGCTTCGGCAGGTCAAAAACTGCTTGTTGAATATGCGGTAAAACTGCGCAGACGAGGGAAAAACTCAAAAGAAATTTATGAAGAAATCGAGCGCATAAAAACGAAAATATCGTTGCTTGCCTGCCTCGATACCCTTGAATATCTGCATAACGGCGGCAGAGTAAGTCAGACAAAAGCAATGCTTGCGACTGTTGCCCGTATAAAGCCTGTAATAAGACTCAGCGGCGGCAATGTCGAGTTGCTTACAAAAAGTTTTAACATTAAGCGTGGCATAAAAAGCCTTGCCGAAAGGCTTGAAAGGGAAGAGCTTAATCCTCATTTCCCTGTATATGTAATGTACTCCGACAACGAAAGCCTTGCAAATGATTTGACAAGCGACATAAAAAGGCTGCTGCCGAATGTGCATAGCGTTGAAACTGTAAAAGTCGGTGCGGTTATAGGCAGTCACATAGGCACAAATGCGTGTGGAATTGCATTTGTAAAATTATGATTTTAAAGATTACGGTTTAATAAAAAGTTTGAATAAGTGTTTTAGAATTGCTAAAGATGCACTAGATTTCGGAGTGCGTCTTTATTGTGTATTGAGATGTTTTTATATTTGACTCTTTTTATGTTGTTAAATTATCCCCGATATGCTATAATCAGAAAAAACTAAGCGAGGGATAAATATGGTAAGAGAAGTAGTAAGAGATCCGATGTTTTTACAGAGAAAATCGGTTGAAGCAAATATGTCGGATATGCCGATAGCCGTTGATTTGCTTGATACTTTAAAAGCAAATTTTGAGGGCTGTGTAGGTATGGCCGCAAATATGATTGGCGTTTCAAAAAGAATTATTGCAATAAGCGATAACGGAAAGTATATTCTTATGTTTAATCCTGAAATCGTTAAGGCTTACGGTGAATACGAAACCGAAGAGGGCTGTCTGTCGCTTGACGGGGAACGCAAAACAAAGCGTTATAAAACTGTAACCGTAAAATATGCCAACGATAAATTCAAAACGGTTACACGCACTTTCACAAATTTTACGGCACAGATAATTCAGCATGAAATTGATCACTGCAATGGAGTGGTGATATAACATTGGGGAAAAATAGTTTGTGCGAAAAATGTCGAATTTTTATTGACAAACCTCAATGTATTTGATAATCTTTATCAAGTAACTTAATATTCCATGAGGGAGTAGTTAGCGCGAAAGTGTGATTTGTCAACATCCTGATTATATTAAAGAGTATAATCTGGCAAATCTTAAATAATGAGACTCATGTATATCGGTGAACAGCTTATGTGTTATATACGGGCGGGCATTGATATACATGAGTCTTTTTTTATCTGCCGGATATACTTATAAGAGCAGAGATTTCGGCTGGCACACGGTTATGGAAAAAAGGAGGAAAATATGGAAAAATTTATTAACAATGCCCCATTTGCGCTTGTACTTGTATTTCTCGTAATAGGCTTTGTACTGCTGATTAAAGGAGCGGACTTTTTCGTAGAGGGAAGTTCAAGTGTAGCAAAAAGACTGCATGTTCCGTCTATTATTATCGGACTTACAATTGTTGCAATGGGAACATCGCTTCCAGAAACGGCGGTCAGTGTATCT
>OGEA01001506.1_pt1 | contig 10123 bp, 9 predicted proteins | sample 1570531 | NCBI WGS metagenome assembly OGEA01 (sample SAMEA2581973, study PRJEB24529) | metagenome | biome: Human gut stool | place: China | collected 2011 | reverse complement strand
TTTTATAATCAAACAGGGTAAATCAGGGCATATCCCCTAAAAGTTATTAACAATACACAAAAATTGAGTCTAATACACCGAAAAACCTATATACATTTCAAAAGGCTCGCACTCGGCGAGCCTTTTGCTTGTATGTTGTCGGTCATCAGCAAAACCGAGATTTTACAATATAAAAATGTATGAACAGTTTATTAATTAGTTATGGTCCTGGATTTGGATTAACTTGAGCTTGGCCTTTTGTTGCTTTACCTGTACCGTTGAATGAAACATTTGCAACGGCACCTTTTGATGAAAGAGCAACTGTATTTGTACCAGAATATACTTTACCGTCAACATCTACAGTTTTATTATTATCTGTTCCTAAGAAAACAACCTTCTGAGTGTCATTATCATAGTAAGCAATGTAATCTTTTACACCATTAATCTGATAAGTAGCTGTTACAGCAGAATTAATAGCCTTAGCATCTGCAATGTTTTCTAATGTAAGTGAGCCTGAACTTGCTTTAAAATTAGGTTTAGCAGCATTTTTTTTATCTATAAATACTGTATCGTCTTTTGCTGAAATAGCAGCGTCAGCCTCTTTAATAGCAACCTCAATTGTCTGAGCGTTTGACTTAGCCGAGCTTCTCTGTGAAGATGTGATTGTTGATGATACAACCGGAATAGCGATTGCTGCGAGAATTGCGAGAATAGCAATTACTACTACGAGCTCTACGAGTGTAAAGCCTTTTTTGCTGTTCTTCTTAACTTCTTCGATTTTTGCAGTTTTTACTGCCTGAATTTCGTTCATTGTTTTTTACCTCTCTTTTAATAATAATTTGTGAGCCGTTTTGTGGAAACCGCAACGACAGTTGCTGATAGGATTTTGCGTTACCGTTCCCGTTAAACAAGTTTATTATATACCACAGTGGAAAAAAATTCAATATATTTTTACCAAAAAAAGTTAAAAAACGCATTTTTATAACATTGCACAAACTTTACTGCGTTAAATTGTTAAAAGTGCCGTTAATTTTTTGTGTTTGAAAGATTTAGAGTTGTAATATTTCCGTCTATTATACACCCTCTTGTTTGGTCGTAAAGAGCAATAGCCTCATCGGGTAGTTTTGTACCGTCAATGGTTTTGTCGTTTGCATCAAATTTGCTGTCATTATTTGAATCAACTGCAAAATAAACCTTGCTTTTACAGATAACAGGATAATACGCTGTGCCAAAAAGATGTTCGGGCTGAATAATCTGCTCAAGGTTATTAGCGGCTACAACTTCGGAAATTTGTATAGTATTTGTGCTTGCATGGATATATCTTGTGTTATCTGCACCTGCAACAGCCGCATCGGCTTCTTTAAAGGCATATTCTATGGTGTTTGCGTTGGTTTTTGCCCTGCTTACTATAGATGACGTAGTAGTAGATGCAACTATTGGTATAGCTATAGCTGCGAGAACAGCTATTATGGCAATTACCAATACAAGTTCTACCAATGTAAAGCCTTTTTTGCTTTTGATTTTTTTTGCAGGAACTAACGATTTAAATCGCACGCTTATGCGTGAATTTGGTGTTCTTTTTTCTTTCATTTTTCTCCCTCATTCAAAATATAATATTTTGCAAAATATTATTACAACAAATATTGTACACTGAAAGTAAAAATAATGCAAGTGCATTTTTATAGTTTTTATGCCGTTTTTTTTATTAATTTGTTGAAAATTATAACGCCTTTGATTTGTAAAAAAAAGGTACCGATTGTAAAACTTTTTTAATATTATTGTTGATATATTGCTTAAAAGACAGTTTAATTTAATTGTGTATTAAACACGGATTTTCGTAAAAATTCTCTATACTATTTATATAGGGATTTTTTTAACGGTTAAATAACGGTTAAATTTTCGTTTTATCATTTACAAAACCGAACATATGTGGTATGATGTTAAATGTTAAATTATGTATTTTTATCGGAGGATTTTACTATGGACGCTTATAAAAAGGAATTTATTGAATTTATGGTTGATTGCCAGGTGCTTAAATTTGGCGATTTCGTAACAAAAAGCGGCAGAAAGACACCTTTCTTTGTAAACACAGGCTTTTACAGAACAGGCGCACAGCTTAGAAAGCTCGGCGGCTACTATGCAGAGGCTATCAAAGAGAAATTCGGTCTTGATTTTGATGTTCTCTTCGGACCTGCATACAAGGGTATTCCGCTTTCTGTTGCCGCTGCTATTGCTATCAGCGAAAAGTACGATACAGATATTCGCTACTGCTCAAACCGTAAAGAGGTTAAGGACCATGGCGACAAGGGCATTTTGCTCGGCAGTCCTATAAATGACGGCGACAAGGTAGTTATTATCGAAGATGTTACTACAGCCGGTACTTCTATCGAGGAAACTCTCCCGATTATCAAGGCGCAGGGCAATGTTGACCCTATCGGTCTTGTTGTATCCGTTGACAGAATGGAGAGAGGTAAGGGTACAAAGAGTGCGCTTTCTGAAATTGAAGAGAAATACGGCTTAAAGACTACTGCAATCGTTACCATGGCAGAGGTTATTGAGCACCTTTACAATAAGGAATACAAGGGTAAAGTTATTATTGACGACAAGCTCAAGGCTGCAATTGACGCGTACTATGAGCAGTACGGTGTAAAAGAATAATTACTTAACAGAAATTTAATCGGAGGTGAATGGCGTGGCAAATGAGCATACAGGACACCGTGACCGTGTTCGCAAAAAGTTTCTTGAAAACGGATTTGACGGCTTTGAGCCGCACGAGGTGCTTGAAATGTGCCTTTTCTATGCCATTCCCCGAAAAGATACAAATGCGCTTGCACACCGTTTGCTCGACAGGTATTTAACCGTTGCGGGTGTGTGCGACGCACCTGTTGACGAGCTTATGCGTGAATTTTCACTTTCGCAGTCTTGTGCGGTTTTTCTGAAAATGCTGCCAGAGTTTTCGAGAGTGTATAAAGAATCAAAAACGGAAAATCATAATGTCATCGAGCTTGAACATCTCGGAGAAATGTTTATAAATAAGTTTATAGGCAGAACAAACGAGGCAGTTGCGCTTATGCTCGGAGATGCAAAGGGCAGAATGATTTTCTTTGACATTATTGCCAAAGGTTCGCTAAGTTCGTCGGATGTTCCGCTTAGGAAAATCGTTGACCTTGCTTTAAGGCACAACGCCAAAACCGCCTTTTTGGGGCACAATCACCCGAGCGGCTCGGCATTGCCCTCGCAAAGCGATCTGACTTCTACAAAAATCATAAGACGAACTCTTGACAGCATAGGAGTAAGCCTTGTTGACCATTATATTGTGACGGAGTTTGACTATGTTTCCCTGCGTGAAAGTGAAATGTCGGGAAGTATTTTTTTATTGTAATAAGGTTTGATTTTATGGAATTTAAACTGAAATCTAAATATAAGCCTACGGGTGACCAGCCTGCTGCGATTGACGAGCTTGTAAACAGCATTGAATCGGGCAACAGAGAGCAGACTTTGCTCGGCGTAACGGGTTCGGGTAAAACATTTACTATGGCTAATATAATAGAAAGAACGCAAAGACCTACCCTGGTGCTTGCGCACAACAAAACTCTTGCGGCACAGCTTTGCAGCGAGTTTAAGGAGTTTTTTCCCGACAATGCGGTAGAATACTTTGTGTCTTATTACGATTACTATCAGCCGGAGGCATACATTGCCAATACGGATACTTATATAGAAAAGGACAGCGCTGTAAATGATGAAATAGACAAACTCAGGCACAGCGCTACTCTTGCGCTTTCTGAAAGACGAGATGTAATTATAGTTGCTTCGGTTTCCTGTATTTACAGCTTGGGCGACCCTATTGATTACCGAAATATGGTAATATCTTTACGCCCCGGTATGGAAAAAAGCCGAGATGACCTTGTGAAAAAACTCGTTGAACTGCAATATGAGCGCAACGATGTTAATTTTATAAGAAATAAGTTCAGAGTAAGGGGAGATGTGGTCGAAATTTTTCCTGCCGCATCTAACGATTCTATAATAAGAGTAGAATTTTTCGGCGATGAAATTGACCGTATATCCGAGATTAACCCACTTACGGGAGAACTAAAGGCGGTTTTGCGTCATGCGGCAATTTATCCTGCGTCACACTACATTGTTTCTAAGGATAAAATGGCAACCGCACTCAAAGAAATTGACCGTGAACTTGAAGAAAGACTTGCGTATTTTCGTGAGAACGGAAAATTGCTTGAGGCACAGAGAATTGAACAGCGCACACGCTATGATATGGAGATGCTGCAGGAAATCGGATTTTGTACGGGCATTGAGAACTATTCGAGAATTTTGTCGGGCAGAAAACCCGGTTCTTCGCCGTTTACTTTGCTTGACTATTTTCCCAAGGATTTTCTGTTGTTTGTTGATGAGTCGCATGTCACTTTGCCGCAGGTAAGAGGAATGTACGCAGGCGACCATGCACGAAAGAAAAATCTTATTGATTACGGTTTCCGCCTGCCGTCTGCATTTGACAACAGACCGCTTAATTTTGACGAATTTTACGACAGAATAAATCAGGTTGTGTTTGTAAGTGCAACTCCGGGCGACCTTGAACTTGAAAAATCACAGACAATAGCAGAGCAGATTATCAGACCGACAGGACTTCTTGACCCGGAAATTTCGGTAAGACCTACCGAGGGACAGCTTGATGATTTGGTTTCTGAAATTAATATAAGGGTGAGCAAAAAGCAGAGAGTGCTTATTACCACTCTTACCAAGAAAATGGCGGAGGATTTGACAGCATACCTTGAAACAATGGGTATCAAGGTGCGCTATATGCACCACGATATAGACACCGTAGAGCGTATGGAAATTGTCAGAGATTTGCGCCTCGGCGAATTTGATGTGCTTGTCGGAATCAACCTTTTGCGAGAAGGTCTTGATATTCCGGAAGTATCGCTGGTTGCCGTGCTTGACGCCGACAAAGAGGGATTTTTGCGCAGTGAGCGTTCACTTATCCAGATTTGCGGCCGTGCCGCGCGAAACAGCGAGGGCACTGTAATAATGTATGCCGACAGTGTAACCGATTCTATGCGCAAGGCGATTACCGAAACCGAACGCAGAAGAAAAATTCAGCAGGCATACAACAAGGAACACGGCATTACGCCGACCACTATTGTTAAAAAAGTCAGTGAAATTCTTGAAATTTCTACACATACAGATGATGAATTTAAATCGGCTAAAAAGCTGAACAAGGCTCAAAAGCAACAGCTTATCGAGAGCCTTACTAAGGAAATGAAAGCTGCCGCAAAGCTGCTTGAATTTGAACACGCCGCATATCTGCGTGACAAAATCAAAAAGCTCCGTGGCGATAAATGAGGATTGATTAAATGGCTAAAACCAAAGCAGTTGAATACGGTGATTCAAGTATTTCTGCCCTTAAAGGCGCAGACAGAGTACGAAAAAGACCTGCGGTTATTTTTGGCTCTGACGGTATTGACGGCTGTCAACATTCAGTTTTTGAAATTCTTTCTAACTCTATTGACGAGGCAAGAGAGGGCTACGGCAAAAAAATTACCGTAACAAGGTTTTCCGACGGTTCTATCGAGGTAGAAGACCACGGCAGAGGTATTCCCGTTGACTTTAACGAAAAAGAAAATGAGTTTAACTGGAAACTTGTATTCTGCGAAATGTACGCAGGCGGTAAATATAACAACAACGAGGGAGAAAGCTATGAGTTTTCGCTCGGTATGAACGGTCTCGGACTTTGCTCAACACAGTACAGCTCCGAATATATGGATGTTGATATTCGCCGTGGCGGTACCCGCTATACCTTGCATTTTGAAAAGGGCGAGAATGTCGGCGGCTTAAAAAAAGAGCCGTACAATAAAAAGGACACAGGTACAAAAATCCGATGGAAACCTGACCTTGAGGTGTTTACCGATATAGACATTCAGCCTGAATATTTCCTTGACATAATGAAAAGACAGGCTATTGTCAATGCGGGCGTTGAATTTGTGTTCAGAAATCAGAATGGTAAGAGCTTTGACACCACAACTTATTGCTATGTAAACGGTATTGAAGACCATGTGGCTGAGGTTATCGGCGAGAACGGCTTTACCTCTGTTCAGCATTGGACAACCGAGGTAAAAACCCGTGACCGTGACGATAAGCCGGAATATAAATGTAAAATTGATGTTGCGGTTGCTTTTTCAAATCAGACAAGACTTACCGAGTATTACCACAACTCAAGCTGGCTTGAGCACGGCGGTGCTCCTGATAAAGCAGTGAGAACTGCTTTTCTTTATCAGATAGACAATTACTTAAAGACAAATAATAAATACAATAAATCGGAAAGCAAGATAAAATTTGATGATATTGAAGACTGCCTTGTGTGTGTAATTTCTTCGTTTTCGAGCGTATCTTCGTATGAAAACCAGACTAAAAAGTCAGTTACCAACAAGGGTATTCAGGACGCAATGACTGCTTTCTTAAAGCAGAGCCTTGAAGTTTATTTTATCGAAAATCCGCTTGAGGCAGACAAAATCGCACAGCAGGTGCTTGTAAACAAGCGCAGTAGAGAGAATGCCGAAAAAACAAGACTTAACATAAAGAAAAAGCTTTCGGGCAGTCTTGATATGACAAACCGTGTAGCTAAGTTTGTTGACTGCCGCAGCAAAAATGCCGAGGAAAGAGAGCTTTTTATAGTAGAGGGTGACTCTGCTCTCGGTGCTTGTAAGCAGGCAAGAAACCCTGATTTTCAGGCGATTATGCCAATCAGAGGTAAAATACTTAACTGTCTTAAGGCTGATTATGACAAAATTTTTAAGAGCGAAATAATTACGGATTTGCTTAGAGTGCTCGGTTGCGGTGTTGAGGTAAAGTCAAAGGCCAATAAAAACTTGAGCGAATTTGACCTTAACGCACTGCGTTGGAATAAAGTTATTCTCTGTACCGATGCCGATGTTGACGGATTTCAGATCAGAACGCTGCTTTTGACAATGCTGTACAGACTTACTCCTACGCTAATAAACGAGGGAAAAGTCTTTATTGCGGAATCACCGCTTTATGAGATTACATCTAAAAATGATGTGTATTTTGCGTATGACGAGGCGGAGAAAGATAAGTTTATTGCGGAAATCGGCAAAGAGAAATTCACAATTCAGCGTTCAAAAGGTCTTGGTGAAAACGAGCCTGATATGATGAACCTTACAACTATGAATCCTGCTACTCGCAGACTTATAAAGGTTATGCCGACAGACGCTGAAAAAACAGCGGAAATTTTTGATATTCTGCTCGGTGACAATCTTCAGGGCAGAAAAGATTACATTGTGGCTCACGGTAATGAGTACATTGACAATCTTGATGTAAGCTGACGGGAGGTGCGAATTTATGGCAAAAAGAAGAAGAACACAGCCTGCCGCAACGGGAAAAACACACGGTGTTATCAACGGTGCGGGTGAAGTTGTAGAACAGAACATTGACTCTACAATCAGAGAAAACTATATGCCTTACGCAATGAGCGTTATTCTTTCCCGTGCTATTCCGGAGATTGACGGATTTAAACCGTCGCACAGAAAGCTGCTTTATACAATGTATAAAATGGGACTTTTAAACGGTGCAAGAACAAAATCCGCTAATATTGTCGGTGCAACTATGAAACTTAATCCGCACGGCGATTCGGCGATTTATGACACTATGGTGCGACTTTCGAGAGGCTACGAAGCACTTTTACATCCTTATGTGGATTCAAAGGGTAACTTCGGTAAATTTTACAGCCGTGATATGGCATGGGCGGCATCAAGATATACAGAGGCAAAACTTGACAAAATCTGTAACGAGCTTTTTCGCGATATAGATAAAGATACCGTAGACTTTGTTGATAACTACGATAATACAATGAAAGAGCCGTCACTTTTGCCGGTTGCTTTTCCGTCTGTACTTGTAAATACAAACACAGGTATTGCGGTAGGTATGGCGTCAAATATCTGTTCTTTCAATTTAAAAGAAATTTGCGAAACCACGGCGGCGCTTATTCGTGACCCGAACCACGATGTTATGCAGACATTGCCTGCACCTGATTTTATTGGCGGCTGTCAGATTATTTATGATGAAAACGCCTGAAGACAGGTTTATGAAACAGGCAAGGGCGGTATAAAGCTCAGGGCAAGGTACCCGTACGATAAGTCGGCAAACGGTAATGATGTGCTTTCAATTCCGAGCACCACAACCTGTGAGGTTATTATCGAAAAGATTATTGACCTTGTAAAAACAGGTAAAATAAAGGATATTGCCGATGTTCGAGATGAAACGGGTATTGACGGACTCAAGATTACCATTGATCTCAAGCGTGGAGCAGATCCCGACAAGCTGATGGCTAAGCTGTACCGCTTTACAACGCTTGAAGATTCATTCTCGTGCAACTTTAATGTACTTATCGGCGGAGTGCCGAGGGTGCTCGGTGTTAAGGCTTTGCTTGAAGAATGGATTGCATTCAGAATTGAATGTGTAAGACGAAGAACATATTTTGACAGAAACAAAAAAGCCGAAAAACTCCACCTTTTAAAGGGTCTTGAGGCTATTTTGCTTGATATTGACAAAGCGGTTAAAATTGTAAGAGAAACAGACGAAGAGGCAGAGGTTGTACCAAACCTTATGATCGGATTTGGTATTGACGAGGTTCAGGCAGAGTATGTTGCAGAAATAAAACTTCGTCATCTGAACCGTGAATATATTTTAAAGCGTACGGCAGAAATTGAGGCACTTGAAAAGGAAATTGCCGACCTTGACGAAATTCTCAAGAGCAAGACAAGAATTAAGACTATAATTGTTAAAGAGCTTAAAGAGATTGCCGAAAAGTACGGTCAGCCACGAAAGAGTATTATAATTTACGAAGATATCGTAAGTTATACGGAGGAAAAGGACGATGTTCCTGATTACCCCGTAAATCTTTTCTTTACAAAAGAAGGCTATTTCAAGAAGATTACTCCGCAGTCGCTTAGGATGAGCAGTAATCATAAGCTCAAAGACGGAGATGAAATTGTCCAGAATTGTGAGTTCTCAAACAACGGTGAATTGCTGTTCTTTACCGACAAATGTCAGGTTTATAAGGCAAAGGCGGCGGATTTCACCGATACAAAGGCAAGCGCTCTCGGCGAGTATGTACCGGCAAAGTTGGGAATGGACGAGGGCGAAAACGCAGTGTATATGGTAGCCACAAAGGATTACAAGGGAATGCTGCTGTTTGCTTTTGAAAACGGCAAGCTCGCTAAAGTTCCGCTTGAGGCTTATCAAACAAAGACAAACCGCAAAAAACTTACGGGCGCTTATTCCGATAAATCACCGCTTGCGGGAATGGTATTCTTTACAGAGGATAAAGAATTTTTGTTGAAAGCGTCATCAGGCAGAATGTTGCTTATTCATTCGGGCGCAATTAATCTGAAAACAACCCGTTCGACACAGGGCGTGGCGGTTATGAAACTCAAAAAAGGTCACAGACTGTTTGAAATTTCGGAGTATGTTGAGGGAACATTTGCAAAGCCGCAGAGATACAGAACGAAAACACTTCCTACTCTCGGCGCTATGCCTGCAAATGAAGATTCAACCGACGAACAGCTTACGCTGATTTAACTGTATATTTCACCTTTGGAAATATACCGAAAAAATTTAATTTTTTTCAAAAAAATCTTGCAAAATCTATAATTTTATGTTAATATAAATTAGTTAGTTTTTGTATTTGGAACTTATTATACATTTATATTACAGAAAGGAACGGTATAATATGGGCGTTTGGGGTATTGTTCTTGGTTCAGTGCTTATCGTAGCAGCCATTGCAATTATCATCGTAATTATTCTTCAGCAGGGCAACCAGCAGGGTATCGGCGTTGTTTCCGGTGCTGCTGACTCTTATTTCTCAAAAAATAAGGCTCGCTCGATTGATGCAAAGCTTGCTCGTTTTACAAAGTTTTTTGCAGCAATTTTCGTAATTATCGTAATTGCACTTAATGTACTTGCTTATTTTGTCGGAAAAAGTTTCTGATTAAGCTTGTAATATTTTTAAAATTTCAAACATAATTATAGACCGTAGGTTAGTCCTGCGGTCTATTTTTGTTTTTATGGTTTAGCAAATTGATTTGCCAATTAATTATAAAAGTTTGGTCGACCTTTT
>OGEA01001493.1_pt1 | contig 10181 bp, 9 predicted proteins | sample 1570531 | NCBI WGS metagenome assembly OGEA01 (sample SAMEA2581973, study PRJEB24529) | metagenome | biome: Human gut stool | place: China | collected 2011 | reverse complement strand
TGCGCGGCGAAGTCGAAGAAACGAGCGTCATGATCGCCCCGTACCCGCAGTTTGACGCGGCTCAGCTCGACGAAGAAGCCCGAGCCAAGACCGCGCTCGTCAAGCAAATGATCGACGCCGTTCGCAATCTCCGCGGAGAAATGAAGCTTGCTCCGTCCGTTCGCGTGCCGCTTCTCGTCGAAGGCGACGAACAGACCATTGAGGCTATCGGTCCCTACATTGCCTTCCTCGGTCGTCTGTCGGGTGTCGAACACGTCGCCTCGATCGACAAGGCCAACGAAGGCTCGATCGCTCCGGTGGCCATCGTGCGCGACTTCAAGTTGATGCTCAAGGTTGAAATTGACGTGGCCGCTGAACGCGTCCGCCTCACCAAGGAAATCGAACGCGTCGACGGCGAAATCGCCAAGTGCAACGCCAAGCTCGGCAACGAACGCTTCGTTGCGCGCGCTCCGGCTGCCGTTGTGGAACAGGAACGCACGCGTCTGGCCAACTTCACCGATTTGGCCTCGAAGCTGCGCGAACAGCTCGCCAAGCTGCCGACGGCCTAACGCCAGACCGACACGCACTGTGACCACTCGTCTTCCCGTCCCGGAGGTCGTCCGAACCCAGGAAAACACCCTGGGCGGGATTCTGGTGGTCACTCAGCCCGGGTACGGACCTGAGGAATACTCGTCCGCGCGCCGGGCTTTTTTGTTTGACAAAAGCGTGGATCGAGGCCCTGTTTTAAACCGATTCGGCGACTGGTTTGAACTGTGGGGCATTGATGTCAAACGCGTTCGCGGCACCGAAGGCGCCTTCGAGCGAAGTTTCTTTACGCTCGAATGGCCCGAGGTTCCCGTTTCCGGTCACGGTCCTCAAACCGTCCCCCGCATTGCTGAGCACGTCTTTGCGCTGCGCGATGTCATTTTGCAGCGACGCCCGCGCCTTGTGATCTTTCTTTCCTGCTACCTGTGGCAGGCAGTCAACCAGCCCTCGAGTCTCGCGGCTCTCTCGGACGCGTGCGGCTCTCCGCTCGATCATGGACGACGCATCACCACCGAGCGATTGGCCGCCTACGTGCAGAAGTGGTCGAAGCTGCAGATGCTCGCGTTGCCGCAGCCATCGAAAAACACCACGGAGAAATGCGTGAGCGCCATGGCTCAGGGCGTGCGTCAAGCGCTCGAAGCCTGCGCCTTGCAGCCTGAGAGCGTACAAGATCCCTTAATGCAGTCGGCGCTTGATTTTCTCTACCTTGACCGCGACAAGACCATTCGTCTGATGGCCGCCGGCCTGCACATTCAAAAGGAACGCGCCGCCGCAATTTTCGAAGCTCTGGAAAACCGCGTCTGGATTCAGGACGGCGTCTCGGGTCCCAAACTCAAGCGTTAATTTTTTCTATCGCCGAGCCTTCAATTCGGCAAATCGGGCTGAGAATTCCATGTCCTCATAACGCACGAAACGATCTTTGGGATGCGTAAGCCGATAGCCGAGCCAGATGCCGACAAAGATCAGAATTCCGATGTAGGTGGCAAGAACTCCGAGCCAATCACCGTTGAATACGGCTTCGGTGTTTTGCCCCAGCGCTACGACCAAGCACACCGCAAATGCATAGAGCGTTCCCAGCGGAAACACAGGCGATCGGTATGGCAGCAGACTCAGATCGTAGCCTTGTTTTTGCATGCCGCGACGAAAGCGCCAGTGACTCAAGCCGATACCCAGCCAGCACATGAAGCCGCCCATGCCCGTGGTGTTGAGCAGCCACACGTAGACGGTCTGCGTCTGCAGGAAGGTCGTAAGAAAACACAGGGCCGAAAGAGCCGTTACTGCATAGAGCGCATTGCGCGGCACGCCGGAGGCGGAAACCTTGGCAAACGTACTCGGCAGGCGTCCTTCCTGAGCAAGCGTGTGCACCAGACGCGTAGCGGCGTACATGCCGGAGTTTCCTGCGGAAAGCACCGTCGTGAGCACCACCACGTTCATCAGCGCTGCAGCCCATGGAAAGCCCGCGTTTTCAAAAACAAGCGTAAAAGGACTGAGTGCGATGTCGGCAAGATCATTTTCGAGCAGACGCGGATCGTTGTGCGGAATCAGCAGACCTATCACAACGATGCTCAGCACGTAGAAGAGAATGATGCGCCAGAAGATCGTACGAATGGCGGCCGGAATCGTTCGGTCCGGATCCTTCGATTCGCCTGCGGCCACCCCTACGAGCTCAGTACCCTGAAAGGAATAGCCGACTACCATCGCCACACCCAGAAATGCGGCAAATCCGCCGACAAAACTTCCTTCGCCGTTCAGGTTCCAGTTTTTAAGCCCCACGGCGTCATGGCCGGGCAGAACGCCGGCAGCCAACATAAAGCCCGTGATAATGAAGGCGATGACGGCGCAAACCTTTACAGAAGCAAACCAAAACTCCGCCTCGCCGAAGCTTTTGGCAGAGAAGAAGTTGATGCAGAACATCACGCCCAGAAACAAAGCGCTCCAGATCCATCCGGGGACATCGGCAAACCAGTACTGCATGATGATCTGCGCGGCCACCAGATCCACAGCCACTGCGATCGCCCAGTTGTAGCTGTAGTTGATGCCCATCGCCAGACCGAAGCCCTTGTCGACGTACTTTTCTCCGTAAACAGCAAAGGAACCCGAAACCGGCTCAAAAGCCGATAGTTCCGCCAAGGCGGTCATCAGGAAGTAGACCATCACGCCAATCAGAGCATAAGCGAGCAGTGCTCCGGAGGGACCGGCCTGAGACACGGGGGCTCCGGAGGCCAGAAAAAGTCCCGTTCCGATGGAACCGCCGAGCGAAAGCATGACGAGGTGCCGAATCGAAAGCGTTCGCTTTAATCCGGTTTGAGTGTGTGCTTGGCGGCTCGACTGCATGAACGGAAACTCCTTGGGTATTTTTTCCGCCCAAAGGATACACGGTCAGCTGAGGTATTTAACTCGCTTCCATGCCTGTTTTGCGGCAATCACAGTCGGAATATTCTGCAAACCATCACAGCCGTCCGCAATCTAACCGTCTGCTGAGAGATGCCGGCAGGTTGGCAGATCGGCGATAGCAGCTTTGTTTTTTGGGGACGCAAAAAAGGCGTCCGGGGACAATCCAAGACGCCTTTTGCTGTTCAACGGTCCGCCGCAGCGAACTGCTTGATGAAAGATATCAGCGGCCGTTGCGCAGAGCTGCGATGCGATCCTCGATGGAAGGATGCGAGGCAAAGAGGCTGCCGATGCCGCCCGAGATACCGAAGCCCTTGACGGCTGCAGGCAGTTCTGCAGGCTGCATGGTGCCCAGTCGCTGCAGAGCGCTGATCATGGGTTCGGGGCTGTTCATTACCTGGGCAGCGCCAGCATCGGCACGGAATTCACGGTAGCGGCTGAAAGCAGCCACGATGATGCCGGCCAGCAGACCGAAGGCAATGTCGAGCACGATGCTCGTCACGTAGTAGCCGATGCCGGGGGCGTCGTCTTCGTTGCGCAGAATCTGACGGTCAACAACCCAGCCAATCAGGCGGGACAGGAAGACCACAAACGTATTGGTCACACCCTGAACCAATGTCATGGTGACCATGTCACCATTGGCAACGTGGCTCATTTCGTGGGCCAGAACGGCTTCCACTTCCTTCTGATTCATCATGCTCAGAAGCCCGGTGGAGACAGCCACCAGAGAACTGTTCTTGGAGGCGCCTGTCGCAAAAGCGTTGGGTTCACCTTCGTAGATGCCGACTTCAGGCATCTGCAGACCAAGCTTGTCGGCCTGAGAGCGAACCACACCGACGAGCCACTGTTCCAGACCGGGAGAAGGATTATCCGTATTGATCAGTTGCACTCCCATGGTCATCTTGGCCATGGACTTGCTCATGAAAAGCGAAATGATCGAACCGGCAAAGCCCACCACCAGGGCGAACACAAAAAGTGCGCCCACATTAAGACTCTTTCCGGCCATTTGACCGAAATTGATGCCCGTGAGCATGCTCACGACGGTAAGAACGATGCCGAGCATCACCACCACGGCGATGTTCGTGAGAATCAAAAGCGCAATTCGCTTCATATGCTTTCTAGTTGACCTTGAATTTTGACGTATTGTTCACACGGACAACGAAGGTTGTCGCGGCTTTACTTGCCCCGAAAGTGTAATAAGGAATGCGAATTTCCTTCGCTTGCAAATGCTGTTTTTATTAACAAATTGTTTTTGACGCGGTAGTAGTTACCATTAGCTTGGAAAGTCTGTCCGAGCATCTGAGGCCTTGCGGTACAATCCTCGAGATTTTGACAAAAGCGCAGCGTCCGAAGTAGCCGCGTTTTTCTTCTGAACTAGCTTTTTTTACACATGAACATTGACGACCGTCTGCAGGACGAGGAATCCGACGACATCTACGAAGGCCCGTCCAAATCGCAAAAGAAACGAGAAGCCGAAGCATTGCAGAAACTTGGCGGCGAACTCGCCAAGCTCGCTCCCGACGCCTTTGAGCGCGTCACCGGTCTGCCCGAAGACATCCGCGACGCGATTTTGGAATACCGTCGCCTAAAGTCCTTCGGTGCCCTGCGCCGTCAAATGCAGCTGATCGGCAAACTGATGCGTCGCCTCGATTACGATGCCGTGCGCGAGGCCATTGACCGCGCCACAGGCGCAAGTCGTGCCGCCGCTGCCGCTCACCAGCGCGCTGAAAAACTGCGCGATGCGCTTCTTTCCGACAACGACAAACTAACCGAATACGTCTCTTCGCACCCGGATGTCGACGTTCAGCAGCTGCGCACGCTGATTCGTCTGGCACGCAAAGAAAAGGAAGCTGCCAAGCCGCCTAAGTATTTCCGCGAACTCTATCGCTTCCTGCATGCGGCCGAACTCCCGGCTCTGACGCTCGAAAAGGCAGACGACGAAGAAGTCGCATAATCTCATGCGGCTTCCAGGCCTTTCTCCTGTCCTCCTTTTGCACGACCTGTTTTGAGGAACGATTTACATGTTGGCACAACGCAATTCGGAAAATGAACTGATCTGCGGTCTGATTTCCATCTCGGACCGCGCTAGCCGCGGCGAGTACGTCGATGAAGGCATTCCCGCGCTCGAAGCCTGGCTTCACGATGCCATCATCACGCCGGTGCAGTTTCATACCCGTCTGATCGCCGACGATCGCTACACGATTGAAGAAACCATCCGCGAGCTCGTCGACCGCGTCGGTTGCGATCTGGTCTTTACCACTGGCGGCACAGGTCCGTCCCGCCGAGACGTAACGCCGGAAGCCACGCTTGCCGTGGGCACCCGCGAACTTCCCGGTTTTGCCGAACAGATGCGCCGCATTTCGCTCAATTTTGTGCCAACCGCCATTTTGTCGCGTCAGGTGGCCGTGTTGCGCGAAACGCCCACGCACGCTGCGCTGATCGTAAATCTTCCTGGTCGTCCCAAGTCCATCTCGGAGACGCTCGGCGGCTTTCGAAGCGACGACGGCGAAGTAATCGATGCCGGTATTTTTGCCTCCATCCCCTACTGCATCGACCTGATCGGCGGTCCGTACATCGAAACCAACCCTGAAATCATCGCCGCGTTCCGTCCTAAAAACGCCGTGCGCAAACACGTGTCCGAACAGCCTGCCAAACCGCAGGAACCGGCTTCTGCCCCCTCACAGGAGCAGGCTCAGCCCGCGCAGCGCATTCTGCGACAGGCACCCACGCGCATTGTCACGCCCGAAACGCATGCCAATCCGAACAATGCCGCCAGTTTTGCCGCTGCGTTTGCTCAACCTCAGCAGCAGCCGCAACAAGTCCAGCAACCCCGCGTGCAAAAGATTCTTCGCCCGCACTCAACGGATACCAACGCCAAACCCGCGATGAGCCCCGAAATGATCGCCCGCCGGTCGGTGCAGCACGGCATTCCCCTCTTTGCCACCCGCACCCGCACCGCGCCTGAACCACTCGAAGTCATCGTGCGCGATCCCGAAGACGGCTCCACACCCGAATGCACCGTCATCTGGCTGCACGGGCTCGGTGCCGACGCTCAGGATTTCCTCACCCTGCCGCAACAATTGAGAGAATTCGGAGCTCCTTCCGCCCGTTTCATCTTCCCTAACGCTCCGGAACGCGAACTGACGGTGCGTCCGGGCTACAAGACGCGCGCATGGTACGACCTGCTCTCAAATGATTTCGGCTCTCAAAATGAAGATCGACAGGGACTGGCAAAGATGCACCAGCGCATCTCGCAGATCATCAATGAAATCGTTACGAGTGGCCTTCGTGCCGAACGCATCTTCCTGGGCGGGTTTTCGATGGGGGCGGCCATGTCGCTTTACAGCTCGGTACGACAAGTCCGTACGCTTGCAGGCTGCATCGCGCTTTCAGGCTACTTTCCTGCTGCCGATCTGATCGAAAAGGACATCACGCCGGCCGGTCGCGGTACACCTGTCTTCATGGCCCACGGTGCCTTTGACAGCGTGATTCCGTCGGTGCTTGCAGAACACGGTGCCGATCTGCTCGAAAACACGCTCGACACCCTCATCTGGCGTGAATACAACATCGATCACGAAATCTGCCCGGACGAACTAATGAACGTCGCTCAGTTTATGAGCACGGCTCTGCAACGTTAACCGACTTCGACAGCGCGAGAACATCGCGCTGTTTTTTTTTCGGCGCCTTCTTCGGCGGCTCGAAAAGTAACCAGCGAATCCTTTCGGTTTCAACTCTCGTGAGTAAGCGCGTCAGTAGCCTCCAACGGACTGATGCGCTTTTTCTTGCTCCCAGCAAGAAAAAGCGGCTCTTCATTGTCTCGCATTTGCGAGGCGAAGAGCCGCGGTATCAGCGAAGTGATTGATCGTTAAGCCGCCTTGTACTCGCACAGAATGCGAAGCATACGGCGCAACGGTTCGGCGGCGCCCCAGAGCAACTGGTCGCCGACCGTAAAGGCGCTGATATATTCCGGTCCCATGGCAAGCTTGCGAATACGACCGATCGGAATACGGCGCGTACCGGAAATCTTGGCCGGAGACAGTTCCTCAATGGACTCCTCCTTACGGTTGGGAACCACATAGGCCCATTCGTTGGCATTGTCGAGAAGGTTTTCGATCTCTTCAACAGAAACGTCTTTCTTGAGCTTAACCGTCAGAGCCTGGCTGTGGCAGCGCATGGCGCCCACGCGCACGCACAGTCCTTCGACAATGAGCGAACCGGGTTCGCCGTGAGCAGGCAGACCGAGAATCTTGTTGGCTTCGGATCCGCCCTTCCATTCTTCACGGGACTGTCCGTTACCCAGATCCTTGTCGATCCAGGGAATCAGGGAGCCCGCAAGCGGAGCGCCGAAAGCCGTCTTCGGGAAGTCGGCTGCGGAAAAAGCCTGCGTCACCTTGCGGTCAATGTCGAGAATGGCAGAACGCGGATCGGCAAGCTCTTCACGAACGCTGTTGGCAAGATACCCCATCTGAGAGAGCAGCTCGCGCATATTTTGTGCGCCTGCACCTGATGCAGCCTGATAAGTCATGGAGCTCACCCACTCGACGAGATCAGCCTTAATCAGACCGTCCAGAGCCATCAGCATGAGCGAAACGGTGCAGTTGCCGCCGATGTAGTCCCTGATGCCTGCGGCAAGGCTCTTGTCGATCACCGGACGATTGACAGGATCAAGCACGATGACGGCGTTATCCTGCATGCGCAGCGTGGAAGCCGCATCAATCCAGTAGCCATCCCAACCGGACTCGCGCAATTTCGGGTGCACTTCTTTGGTGTAGTCCCCACCCTGACACGAAATGATCACATCGCACTGCGAAAGCGCCGCCACATCCTTGGCATCCTGCAAGTCTTCGGCTGCGCCTTTGACATTGGGCGCCTTGGCGCCTGCCGCCGACGTAGAAAAGAAAATGGTCTTTTCCACATGCGCAAAATCGTTTTCTTCCAGCATACGGCCCATGAGCACACTGCCCACCATGCCGCGCCAGCCCACCATACCTAAAATCATGGCAATGTCTCCCTATCGTTTCAGTGCCGTTGTCGGGAACCGGATGCGCACATCGAGGGTTGTGCGCGGTATTTTGGAACGCAGGCAGCGCGTTCCCGTACGCCGCCCGTTCCTTTTGTTTTAGTGAATGGCTGCGGCGATGGCGTCGCCCATTTCGGAGCACGACACCTTGCGGCAACCTTCGCTCATGATGTCCCCAGTGCGTACACCGTCGGCAAGCACCTTTTCCACCGCCCTTTCGATGGCGTCGGCTTCGGCGTTCATGTCGAAGCTGTAGCGCAGCATCATGGCCGCGGAAAGCACAGTAGCGATCGGATTGGCAATGTTCTTGCCTGCGATGTCGGGAGCCGAACCGTGCGAGGGTTCAAACAGGCCCTGCTTTTTGTCATTGAGGCTAGCCGAGGCGAGCATGCCGATGGAGCCCGTGAGCATGGAAGCTTCGTCCGAGAGAATGTCGCCGAAGATATTGCCCGTGAGAACCACGTCAAGCGCCTTGGGGGCACGCACAAGCTGCATGGCGGCGTTGTCGACGTACATGTGTTCGAGTGTCACGTCCGGATATTGCTTGGCGACTTCAATCACCGTATCACGCCAGAGCTGACTCGTTTCCAGGACGTTGGCCTTGTCCACGCTCGTCACCTTGCCGCGGCGCTTGCGGGCGGCTTCAAATGCCACGCGTGCAATGCGTTCGACTTCGGGCACCGTGTAGCGCATCGTGTCAAACGCTTCAGGGGCTCCCGGGAAGTTGCCGTCCGGAGCCGTACGGCGGCCACGCGGCGTCCCGAAGTAGATATCGCCCGTGAGTTCGCGCACGATCACCAGGTCAAGACCGGAGACCACTTCTTCGCGAAGGGTCGAAGCCGACGTCAGTTCCTTGAAGCACTTGGCCGGACGAAGGTTCGCAAAAAGCCCCAGGGCCTTGCGCAATCCCAAAATCGCCTGTTCCGGACGCAGATGGCGTTCGAGATGATCGTACTTGAAGTCGCCCACGGCGCCAAACAGAATCGCGTCGGACTCCTTGGCAAGCTTCAGCGTGGCTTCGGGAAGCGGATGACCGTGATTGGCGTAGGCAACGCCGCCAACATCGGCGTATTCCATTTCAAAGTCGCAACCGAGCGCCTTGAGTACCTTGACGGCCTGTTCGACGATTTCCGGACCGATCCCGTCGCCGGGAAGCACTGCAATTTTCTTACTCATTTTTGTTTTGCCGTTGTTTGGTTTCTTGTGAAAAAGGTTCAGGCTTCGGTTTGCTGAAGCGTCGGAGCCAGCCAGGGCTTTTCAGCCAAACGCTTGGCTTCATATTCTTCAATCGCCTGCTTGTTGCGTGAAAGCGTAATGCCGATGTCGTCAAAGCCGTTCATCATGGCCCAGCGGCGGAAAGGTGCAACGTCAAAGTGCGTGGACGCTCCGCTCGGTTCAATCACCAGCTGTTGATCCAGATCGACCGTGAGCTTGTAGCCGGGCGTCGCCTTGCAGTCTTCGAACAGACGATCGAGAACCAGCTCGGGAATCATCACGGGCAGCAGACCGTTTTTAAGCGAATTGGAATAGAAAATGTCGGCAAAGGACGGCGCGATGACGCAGCGGAAACCGTACTGCATCAGAGCCCAGGGCGCATGTTCGCGACTTGAGCCGCAGCCGAAGTTCTTGCGGGCAAGCAGAATGCTCGCGCCCTGATAGCGAGGTTCGTTCAACACGAAGTCAGGATTGAGAGGACGCTTGGTGCAGTCCATCCCCGGCTCTCCCTTGTCGAGATAGCGCCATTCGTCAAAGCAGTTGGGACCGTAGCCGGTACGGTAGATTGACTTCAGAAACTGCTTCGGAATGATGGCATCGGTATCGACATTGCTGCGGTCAAGCGGAGCGACAAGGCCGTTGAGCACAGTGAATTTTTCCATTTTTGTTTTCCTTATGCGTTTGCCTTGTGAGCGTTAAAAGAGTTTGGAGACGTCGACGAAGTGACCTTCCACGGCCGCTGCGGCAGCCATGGCGGGACTCACCAGATGCGTGCGCCCGCCTTTACCCTGACGGCCTTCGAAATTACGGTTGGAGGTGGAGGCGCAGCGATCGCCCGGACTCAGACGATCAGCGTTCATCGCCAGACACATCGAGCAGCCAGGTTCACGCCACTCAAAGCCTGCTTCGATGAAGATCTTGTCCAGACCTTCTTTTTCGGCCTGCATCTTCACGAGGCCGGAGCCCGGCACAATCAGAGCCTGCACGACATTGGGAGCCACCTGCCTGCATCATGTATTAACGCCGTATG
>OGEA01001475.1_pt1 | contig 10305 bp, 10 predicted proteins | sample 1570531 | NCBI WGS metagenome assembly OGEA01 (sample SAMEA2581973, study PRJEB24529) | metagenome | biome: Human gut stool | place: China | collected 2011 | reverse complement strand
AGTTGTTGTAGTTTTCCTTCAGCCAGGGAATGATGATGGAGGTATCCAGACCGCCAGAGTAGGCCAGAACGACTTTTTTGATGTTTTCCTTTTTCATAATAAACGCGCTCCTTTTAATAAAAATACACTTTTGTACCCTGATGCGCACTTTCCCTTCGCATCCTCTGTCTTTGATTTGCGGTTGATGCTTTTATTATACGCAGCGCGGCTTTTTCGTCAATGCTGAAAACTGCCAAACATGCCGCGCATTTGCGGCAGGATTTGTTACACCTTGTATGTTTATGCAGTATTATTTGTTTATATTCAAATTTTATGCAGTTAAAATGTATATATGAGATGCAAAAAAGCGCCCCGAAGGACGCTTTCTTTATGCCTGATATCTTCCCAGGATCTCCTCCACCTGTTCCTGTGTCAGCGGGTGAGTGGGTTCCGGCTTTTCATTGCCCCTGCGCAGGGGCAGCCACCAGGTGGACAGGCCCAGCCAGCCGAACTTATAGGCGGTGTGGGGCTCACGGCCCACGCAGGTGAAGCCCAGGCGGGCATGGATACGCTCACTGGCGGGGTTGGGGTCTGCCACAAGGGCGTAGACATTCCAGTAACCCATCCCGTCCAGAATATCCAGCAGGGCGCGGTAGAGGGTATCCCCCACACCAAAGCCCCGGGCATCGGGGGCACAGTAGATGGTGCTCTCCACAGCCCAGTCGTAGGCCTCCCGGGGGTGGTAGCGGTGGGCGCAGGCGTAGCCCAGCAGCTTACCGTCCCCATCCCGGGCCAGCAGCAGAGGAATCAGCGCACGGGTGCTGTCCACCCAGTCCTCATACTCCGGCAGGGAAGAGGGCGTTACCTGAAAGGTTGCCGTGTGGTGCAGGACATACCAGTTGTAGATGTCCAGGATCTCCGCCGCATCGGCCCGGGTGGCCAGCGAGAGCCGGGGCAGGTTCTTCTCAGCCCATTCGGCGCACAGGGCTTCCTTCTGCGCCTTGGTCAGCTTTTTCAGGGCTGCTTCCCGGCGCAGGGCGGCAGATTTGTCTGTGCACCGTTCCAGATACGCGAACCGCTGTGCCCCCAGCGCACGGGTGCACTTGGCCCCCTTCCCGCTCTTGTGGGCGTGCAGGCGGCTGGCCGGGTCATTTGTCCAGCCCGTGTAGAGCTGGCCGCCTGCGCAGCGCACCATATAGACATAGGCCCGCTCCGTCTTCTCCGCTTCCCCGCTCATATCACAGTCTCCCGTTGTTTTTCAGCACCTGACGGCAGGCGGCCAGCGCCGTCTCCTTGTCCTTTGCGGTGATGAGGAAGCGGCTGGCGTGGCAGAAGCTGATGCCCTCGATGCCGCTCTTCTGCTCAATGATCTCCTGCGGCTGGCCCGCCCAGCTCTGGGGGAAGGGCAGCTTCGGCTTTTTGGTCTTGTGGTCGGTCACGCACTGGGCGCTCCACCCGCCGCGCTGGCTGGGGTAGATGACGAAAAGGGCATCGGTCTTGTACAGGCCATTCTTCCAGGGCAGGTAGCAGGGCAGGATCACGATGCCGTCCCGGGAGTTCTTATAGGCCTGCTGCACTTTCTCGTCGGCACGGTTCACGGCATTCGCGCTCTCGATCTGGTTTTCCAGGATCTGCTTTGCCACAGCCACCGCCTTGAAGAAGCAGGTATCCTGATCCTCCTTGGAGTCCCACACCGGGTTGAAGAAGCCGATGGCATCGCACAGGCTGTTCTGCTCGCCGGTGTTATCGTTCAGGTCAAGAGGCTGGATAAAGTTTTCATCGATGAGCCGGGCCTGACGCTCCCCCACCAGCCCCGGGCCCAGTACCCGCCACAGCAGGCCGAAGGCCGCATAGGGGATGCCGTTGGCGCGGTACTCGCGGGGCTCCTGATGGTGATCGAACATGCCAAAGCCGATATCATACACGATGCCGTCGAAATCGTCCGGTACCACAAAGCCGCGGGTGATCCTGATGTCCGGCCGGATGATCTGCAGCAGCGCCGTTGCAAATACGTCGTCCGCATGGAACTTGCCGGCATGGGTGAAGCCATTTGCAGGAATTTTCATAACAGCAATACCTCGTTCTCTTTCTTTGGGAACAGTATATCACATTCTGAAGCAGGGGACAATAAAACCCCGGAACATGGAGTTTTCTTCCTTGTCCCGGGGCTGTTCTCTAGCTTCTGGTCACTTTCTCTTCCGTGCTGTCTTTGTAACGGCGCGGGTGGGGGTCTTGGTCACAGCCGTGGTGGGCTTCACGGCGGGGGAGAGGTTCGGCTTTTCGGTGAGGGCGGTGGTGGTTGGCTCGCCCAGTGCCAGCACCTCGGCCAGCTCCTTCTGCACCTTGGCGTTGATGGGGTCATTCACGGCCAGAACATCGGAGTAGAACTGCTCCATCTCTTCGCGGGTGGAGAAGGTTGCAACGTACATCTGGTTGCCCATGGCACCGGACAGAGCCTCGGGGATGCGGTCCACCATCCGCATATTCTTCTGGTACTTCTGCATGATCTGCTCATGGCTGTACACAAAGTTCTTGCCATCGCGGCGGCCTGCAAAGGGGCAGTAGTAGTGCTCGCCCACCGGCATATCCGTGCCGCCGAAGGCGATCATATCCGCCCAGATCTTGTACACGTTGGTGGAGCGGGCAAAGTTGATCATATCCGGGGTAAAGCCGCCGCAGGGGCGCATATTGACCTCCAGCGCCACGAGCTGGCCCTTTTTGCCCATGCTGGCCTGATCCTCGGTCATGCGGAAGAACTCAAAGTGGACGAATCGGCTCTTCACGCCAAAGCTCTTGACGGCAGCACGTCCGGCGGCACGGGTATCCTCGGGCAGATCCTTAATGATATAGTAAATGGAGTTATCGTTGTCGTTGACGATGTCCATGATGGACACCGGGCTGACGTTGCCCGCCTCAAAGATGGGGTTGCCGCTGCCGTCGATGATGGCATCGTAGCTGTTGACCTCGGCGTGGACGAACTCCTCCATGATGTAGGCGAGGTCGGGGTGATAGGTGCTCTTGTAGAGCAGGAAGCGCTTCAGCTCCTCATCGCTGGACAGCTTATGGGTATCGGAGGCACCTACGCCGTTGTCCGGCTTGACCACCACCGGATAGCCCACCTCGTCGATGAACTTCCTGCAGCCCTCCAGGTCGTCCACCATGTGGTAACGTGCGGTGGCGATGCCGGCCTTCTGGTAATACTCCTTCATCTTGCTCTTATACTTGATGCGGGGCATATCCTCAGTCCGGAAGCCGGACTTGATGTTGAAGTCCGTGCGCAGGGCCGCATCCCGCTCCAGCCAGTACTCGTTGTTGGATTCCAGCCAGTCGATGCGGCCATACTTGAAGGCGAAGAACGCCACCGCACGGTAGACCTCGTCATAATTCTCCAGACTGCCGACCTTGTAGTATTCGTTCAGGCTGTCTTTCAGCTCCGGCTTCAGCTCATCATAGGGCTGGTCACCGATGCCCAGCACGTTCATGCCGTCGTTTTTCAGCTCCCGGCAGAACTGCCAGTAGTTGGTGGGGAAATTGGGGGAGATAAAGATAAAGTTCTGCATAGCTTGATGATTCCTCTTTTATCCTAGAATATAAGGCATATAATATACGGCCTGCTGATACCACCAATCCCAGTCGTGCTTGACATCATAGCCCCACAGATCCACCCAGACAGGGATGCCCTTCTGCTCAAAGATCTGCTTGAGCTGCCGGGTGGTATCGGGCTGCTCCCAAGCGCCCTGACCGCAGCAGATGACCGCCTTCCTGCTGCGGTAGAGGTCCATATAGGGGTGATCGGTGGGGAAGTTGGCCATGTAATCCACGGGGGAGTTCTGGTAAACCACTTCGTCCATGTAATCGCCAAAGCCGTATTTTGCGGTGTAGATGCCGCTGAGGGCCAGACAACCATCGAAAAGATAGGGGAACCGCAGGTAGAGGTTGACGGCATGGGTCGCGCCCAGACTGCAGCCAAAGGCGATCACGCCGGGGAGACCGTCCCAGCCGTTGCGCTCCTTGGCGATATACTGGATTTTGGGCACGACTTCCTCCACGATGTAGCGGATCCACTGCTCATAGCGGCGGATCCGCCAGTAGGGGTCGCCGTTGGTGTCGGACCAGGTCTCCTGATCGATGGTGTCGATGGAGATGACCATGATCTGCCCGGATTCGATCCACGGTGCCAGCGTACCGGCCATGTGGAAGTCCTCAAAGTCGAAGAAACGGCCATCCTGACAGGGGATAAAGAGCATGGGGCGGCCTGCGTGGCCGTAGACCTTGCATTCCATCTCCCGGCCCAGTGCGGGGCTGTAATCCTTGAAGTATTGTGTTTCCATCTGGTTTCCCTCCTCTATAAAAAACCTCTCAGGCGCTCCGCGCCTCTCCTACCAGGAGAGGTGGCATCCCGAAGGGATGACGGAGCGGTTCAGTCCAACTCGTACATCAAAGTATGGAATACGAACGGCAGCTGTTTTTCCCAGCTGGCTTCGCTGTGGGTGCCGCCGGGCACCAGGCGGCTGGTCAGGTGGATACCCCGGACCATGATCTTGCTGCACATCTCGGCAAATTCCCTGCGCATTCCCTCGTGGCTGCCCATCTCCTGGGAACCGTAGTCCATGTAGAGCACCGTGCCGGGCTCCAGCTTTGCGCGGCCCACCAGACCGCTGAGCTTTTCAGGAGACACCCAGATCGACGGCGACAGAGCTGCCGCGCGGCTGAAGGTATCGTTATACTGCAGCAGAGCATACAGGCTCATCAGGCCGCCCATGGAGCTGCCACCGATGAACGTGTGCTCCCGGTCCGGCAGGGTGCGGAAATTGTGGTCAATGAAAGGCTTGAACCGGTGGATGAACCAGCTCATGGTCGCCTGCCCCTTGCCGTCAAAGTGGCCATAGGTCGGGTCATCGAAGCGGTAGGGCGAATACTCCACAAGGCGCTCGTTGTTGGGGCCTGCATTGCACTCCACTGCCGCCACGATGAGCGGGGTATCGGTGTAGTCCAGATAATCCGCCACGCCCCAGCTCTTGCCGTAGGTGGCATCCGCATCAAAGAACACATTCTGGCCGTCGAACATATACAGCACCGGATACCGGCGCTCCGGGTCGGCTTCGTACATGGTGGGCAGGTAGACATACACCCGGCGCTGCTCCACGCCGTTCACCGCAGGATAGCTGACGCTCCATTTTTTGACCATATTCCAGTTCCCTCTCGTTTCTGTTTTTCTGCACATAGTCTAGCACTGTGCAGGTGGAAAAGCAATCGGGAGACAAAACCCATGATACGGCAAACGCCGCCCGGCGGCATTCCCACCCGGCGGCGTTTGCAAAAATTCTGAACAGAGAGAAGCGCGGGAAGGATCAATACTTCTTCTCAACCGGAACGATCCAGCCCTTGGTATCGGGGATCTTGCCCCACTGCATCCCGGTCATGGTATCGTACAGCTTCTGGGTCACAGGGCCGATCTTGCCATCGCCAATGTAGGCGTGCTCGCCCTTCCAGACCAGCTCCTTGACAGGGGAGACGACTGCGGCGGTACCAGTGCCGAAGACCTCTTCCAGCTTGCCCTCACGGGCGGCCTGCATGATGTCCGCAATGGCCAGCTTGCCCTCGATGACATCATAGCCCCAATCCTTCAGCAGCTCGATGCAGCTGCGGCGGGTAACGCCGGGCAGAACGGTGCCGACGGTTGCAGCGGTGTAGACCTTGCCGTCGATCTTGAACATGATGTTCATGCTGCCGACTTCCTCAACGTACTTCTTCTCCACACCGTCCAGCCACAGCACCTGTGCGTAGCCCTGCTCCTCGGCCAGCTCACCGGCCTTGATGGAAGCAGCGTAGTTGCCGCCGCACTTGGTGAAGCCGGTCAGGCCGGGAGCGGCACGGATGTATTCATCCTCAACGTAGATGCGGACGGGGTTGATGCCCTCGGCGTAGTAAGCGCCGGAGGGAGCACAGATGATGCAGAAGATATAGTGCTTGGAAGCGTGCACGCCCAGACCCACATCGTTTGCAAAAATGAAGGGACGGATGTACAGGGAAGCACCATCGGTATGGGGCACCCAGTCGCGCTCCACATCCACCAGAGCCTCAACAGCCTGCACAAAATCCTCCTCCGGGATCTTGGGGATGCACAGACGGTCGGCGGAATCCTGGAAACGCTTTGCGTTGCAATCAGGGCGGAACAGCTGAATGGTGTCATCCGCGGTGCGGTAAGCCTTCATGCCCTCAAAGATCTCCTGCGCATAGTGGAACACCACCGTGGCCGGGTCCAGCGGGAAGGGTGCATAGGGGACGATGCGGGCATCGTGCCAGCCCTCGCCCTCGGTATAATCCATCACAAACATGTGGTCGGTAAATTTCTTGCCGAAGCCCAGCTTGGTCTCGTCCTGAGGCTTCTCCTTGGGAGAAGTGGTACGAGTGATCTTAATATCCAACATGATATATTTCCCTCTTTTCTGATCTCACACAGCAGATTTTGCGCGGCACGCGCCCGCACCTGAAATGCCGAATGTTGTTTTCTATTATAGTAGCACGAGCCGGATTTGCAAGGAAACGCAAAATCTTTCATGTTTGGGGGCTGTAAGTTGTCGCAAATTGTGATAGAATGAAAACATAAGCCCTCTCAGTCAACGCCGATGGCGTTGCCAGCTCCCCCAAAGGGGGAGCCCATTGCGGCTTTTAGATTTTGGTTTTGCGAAAACCTTTCCCAAGAGGCAGAACAGCCTCTCCCTTCGGGAGAGGTGGCATTGCGAAGCAATGACGGAGAGGGTTATAATAAAAGGAGTTCTACCATGATCAACGGCGTGATTTTTGATATGGACGGCCTGATGTTCGACACCGAGCGGATGTGGGCCACGTTCTGGGAACCTGCGCTGGCGGCGCTGGGTCTGGAGTACAAGGAGGGCCTTGCCGAGGCCGAGCGCGGCACGGCGGGCGAAACTTCCCGTAACATCGTGCGGCAGTTCTACGGAGAGGACTGCGATGCCAACGCCATCATCGACAGCCTGCACCGGGTGGCCGATGAGGAGTTCCAGAAACCGGTGCCCAAAAAGCCGGGGCTGGACGAGCTGCTGGCCTGGCTGGATGCCAACCACATCCCCATGGCGGTGGCCTCCTCCAGCCGGGTCCATGTCATCGAGGGCAACCTGAACAACTGGGGGCTGACCCACTACTTCAAGGCGCTGGTATCCGGCCAGCAGGTCAAACATTCCAAGCCCGACCCGGAGATCTTCCTGCTGGCGGCGGAAAAGCTGGGCACCGACCCCGCCCACACGCTGGTGCTGGAGGACAGCTACAACGGTGTCCGCGCCGGTGCCGCCGGCGGCTTTGTCACCGTCATGGTGCCCGATCTGCTCCCCGCCGACGACGAGATGCGCGGCCTGTACACCATGGAATGCACCAGCCTGAACGAGGTGCTGGCCAAGCTGAAAACGGGAGAACTGTAACTGAGGGAAAGCTCCGCAAAATCGCCCCGTGTTCCGGGGTTTTATTGTCTCCCGCGTTATGTTATAATAAAAGAAAAGAAAAAAGGAGACATTCTCATGAAGATCGCAGTTCCTTATGAAAACGGTATGGTATTCCAGCACTTCGGCCACACGGCAGAGTTCAAGTTCTACGAGGTCGAAAACGGACAGGTGACGGCCAGCGAGGTCGTTTCCACCAACGGGCAGGGCCACGGTGCACTGGTGGGCTTTCTGGCCCAGCACAATGCCAATGCGGTGTTCTGCGGCGGCATCGGCCCCGGGGCACAGAACGCCCTTGCACAGGCAGGCATCCAGCTGTTCGGCGGGATCAGCGGCCCGGCAGACGCGGCAGTAGCAGATTATCTGGCCGGAAAGCTCCGCTTTGACCCCAACGCCCATTGCGACCACCACGACCACGGCGAGGGCCACCATTGCGGTGAGCATCATTGCGGCGGGCACTCCTGCGGCCAGTAACCCATAACATCACAAAACCCCGGAGCGATGCATCACAGCAAACGTTCCGGGGTTATTTTATGCCTTAGAAGAACCGGCAGAAGCCGGGGCAGCGCCGTGAGCGCCCGGCCTCATCTTTTATTGGGACACAAAAGAGATGCTCTCGGTCTGCTTCGATGCGGCCGGGCGGGGCGGGTCTGCCTTGGTCAGCATCTGCTGGAATTTCCGCGCCGCCGTGTTCAGCGGGCGGTGGCGGTCGTAAACAAGGCAGATCGAACGGGTCGGGATGATCTCCTGCAGGTGGAGCTGCACCAGCTCGCCCCGCTCCAGAGCTTCCTTCGCCATGGGTTCCGGCACAAAGGCAAGCCCCAGCTCGCTTTTGACCAGCGTGAGCATCTGGTCGGTGGTGGCGGCTTCCGTATCCGGCTTGAGGACCGCGCCATGATCCAGGAAGAACTGCCGGTATAAGCTGCGGGTCACGCTCTCGTCGCTGAGGGAGATGAGGGGATAGCTGCGCAGCTCTTTCAGGGTCAGGCTCTGACTTGCCAGCGCGGTGAAGGTTCTGCCCCCCACCAGCACCTCGTAAAACGGCTTCAGCTCCACCATTTTCAACCCCGACTCGATCTCCGCCGGGGTGCTCACAATGGCAAAATCCACCTCACCGTTCTTCACGGCCTGCACCGCCTGCGGGGTGGAGTGGTTCGAGATGCGCAGCCGGATGCCGGGATATTCGGTGTGGAAATCCCGCAGCTTTTTGGAAAGATAAATGTTGAGCGCCGTCTCGGTGGCGCTGATGCTGATGGTTCCGTGCTCCAGCGTGGCACTGGCGCTCAACTCCTCCTCGGCATCCTGGATCTGCACCGCCGCCGAAGCAATGCGGGAGTAGAGCATCTCGCCCTCCGGCGTCAGGGTGACGCCCCGGTTGGAGCGGGTAAAGAGCACACAGTTCAGCTGGCTTTCCAGCCGGTTCATCGAGTGGGTGATGTTGGGCTGGTTGTTGCCCAGCACCCGCGCCGCTTTCGTAAAGTTCTGATACTTCGCCACATAATAGAAAATTTTGTAGTATTCCCAATCGACGTACATGGAAGCCGTCCCCTCTTTCATACCAGAATCACATTTTTACTTCTCCCCCACCAGCGCCACGGCAGCATCATTGACATTCGTGCCAGTAGCGCCGGTCATGATAAGGCCGTCCACAGCTTTCAGTGCATGGTAGGCGTCGTTGTTCTGCAGAGTGTCGAACACATTCCAGCCCTTGGCGGTCAGTGCGGAGAGGGTGTCACCATCCACATAGCCGCCGGCAGCATCGGTGGGGCCGTCGGTGCCGTCACTGCCCACCGAGAACACTGCTGCATCCAGCCCGACCAGCGCCGGAGCCGCTGCAAGGGCAAGCTCCTGATTCCGTCCGCCGAGGCCCTTGCCGGTCAGGTAGACGACCGTCTCGCCGCCTGCGATGTAGGCCAGCTTTTTTCCCTGCCCCGCGTGGGTCCGGACGATGGAGCCAAGGAAGCTGCCTGCCTCCCGGGCTTCACAGCAGAGCTGGTCGGTCAGCAGGACGGGCTCATAGCCAAGCTCCCGGCAGGCGGCAGCGGCAGCGGTGCAAAGCTCCCGCACACTGCCGGTGATCTGCGTCGTCACATTGGAAAGGCTCTTGGGGGTCTCGCGGCGCAGCAGTTCCTGCGCCGCCGGGCTGAGGTCCAGCCCGTATTTTTCCACAATGGCCTGTGCCTGCGCACAGGTGGAGCTGTCCGGATAGGCCGGGCCGCTGGCGATCATGTCCAGCGGGTCACCCAAAATATCGCTGAGGACGATGCTGAACACCTGCGCCGGGGCGCACAGTTCTGCAAAGCGTCCGCCCTTGACTGCCGACAGACGCTTGCGGATCGTGTTCATCTCCACGATATCGGCACCGCAGGCCAGCAGCTGGCGAGTGATGTCCTGCAGCTCTTCGCCGGGGATCAGCGGCTTTTCAAACAACGCGCTGCCGCCGCCGGACAGCAGGAACAGGACGGTATCCTGTTCGGTGAGTCCCTGCACCAGATCCAGCGCCTTCTGTGTTCCGGCAAAGCTGCCCTCGTCGGGCACCGGGTGGCCGCCCTCGCAGCAGACCACCCCGGGGATCTCGCCCCGGACATGGCCGTATTTGGTCACGACCACACCGCCGTCCACATGGCCCAGCGTATTGACGGCCGCTGCCGCCATCTGCCACGCCGCTTTTCCGGCTGCTACCAGAAGCGTCCGGCCGCCCCGGGGCTGGTACGCCCGCAGGGCGCGCTGCACCGCCTCGTCCGGAAGGACAGCCTTCAGGCTGGCGGAAATGATCCGGTCCGCGTCCTTAAGCAACATCTGACTCATAGTGCATCTCCTTTTTTACAGCAGACCCGCCTCGGTCATGGCCTTGATGAAACCCTGCTTT
>OGEA01001458.1_pt1 | contig 10407 bp, 9 predicted proteins | sample 1570531 | NCBI WGS metagenome assembly OGEA01 (sample SAMEA2581973, study PRJEB24529) | metagenome | biome: Human gut stool | place: China | collected 2011 | reverse complement strand
AGATGCCACAGGCTGTTATTCTGGATCTGGATTCCACTCTTCTTGATGCATACGGCAGACAGGAAGGCAGAGCCTTTAACTTTCACTATCAGAGCAATGGTTATCATCCACTTGTCTGTTATGATGGAATGACCGGGGATCTGATAAAGATCCAGCTGCGTGATGGAACACAGTATTCCTGTACCGGAGTAGTTGATTTTTTGCAGCCGGTACTGGACATTCATTCAGCAAGATATCACATTCAGACTGTGTAGCAGCTGCCCTTATAAAAATGAATTCTATGAGACACTTTCAAATATTGGCATCTCGGCTTTTTACTTTTCTTCATCTGTGAATTTTGCGTTACTATTTTCTATTATCATCAATTTTCTCTCCTACAACTGCAACAATTGCGTGATTTCTGCAGCTTTGATGTTGTACCAGATGACTCAAAATCCACCCACTTTACCTTGTAACAAAACTAATTTTTATAAACCAATAGAATTAAGATCTACATGATAAGGTTCATAATTTTTTCCACTATAATATACTCTGACATTTTCTCCCTGATAATCTCTTTGAGGTTCCCCCCACTGCCCTCTGGATGCAAAAATATGTATTTTCCCATCCGGTGCATCATATCGGCATAACACTGTATACCCCACAAATGCTCTGTTTTTTTCATCAACCGGAACTTTAAACTGCTCACTTAAACTATCTGTAACTTTCAAAAACATTGGCTTTACAATACTGTTAACCTTTATTCTTCCCACAAGTTCCACCCCACAGGTTACCGCATTTATATAATTTCCTTCTTTCAGTAAAGCACGTTCTTTTCCTCTGCTATCAAACTTAAACTTATGTAAAACTGCCGAATCCGGCAAAATAGAACTTGTGTCAACATAATACTTCTTTGGATTTTTCAAATCTACATAAACCTTCAATTGCTTCTCTGTAATCAAAGCTGATGGATTATATAAAAGCGACTTGCTTTTAAACAGATATTCTTTTCCATTTGCTTCCACATATTTACATACAATAAAATAGGGATTCATTGAAATACGGTCTATCTGTACTTTCTGATATACATTTACATCAATATCGACAATATCTGCATAAATATATTTTCCATTTGCAATTAATTTTTCTTTTTTTCGTAGTATAAATTATCATGCAAATTATTCCAACGATTAAAAAAACTGCCAGAACGCTGCCAAAGATAATTGAAAACAACCACAAAGATGGGACTATGAAACACAAAATCAGACTACCTGAAACACCCAAAGTTCCTATACATAAAAATATAATACCCAGCTTTTTTAATAAGCTTGCTCCGTTTTCCATGATGTCATTATTCCTTTTCCTTTATTTTTCTTTTTTCAAATTAAAAACCAAACCTAATACTCCAAATAACATAATACCAATTGGTATTGCAATCGTAACAACAATATCAATCAAGTTTATCTCTCTGCTATTTATAAAATTGTACGGATTATCAGGGTTAACCCAAAGTGTTATTTTTGTACCTTCTGGCACTGGATCTGTCTTTTGGTCTGTTATTGTCAATGTAATTTTTTTATTATCAACAGTATATTCACCAATTTGTCTATACCTGCGTACAGACTCTCCATCCCCAGTAGTTGTCCAATAAGGCTCATTCTCTATAACAACCGCCTCAACTTCTAAAGTACATACTTCTGCATTATGTATCATTGCCGGAAGAACCACAAATAATACAAATAGTAACATCCCTATCCCAATGATTAAAAAAACAAGACTGACAATTACATTTTTTATATTGATACCCTTTTTCATTCCATCTCTTTAACTTTCTATTTTATTATTCATAAAACACTAATTTCTCATTTGCAAATTCGATTTGAGTTTCATCTTACCTGCACGCAATTGCTATTTTTCATTATTTGCCTTTTAAACTTATCCTTACTTTTCCACCTATTACCGCATCATCATACTGCTCTTGTGTTAAATAACAGATACTCTCATACCCAATTGTTGTATCTCTTCCAACAATCGGATAAAAATTCCCCTCTTTTTATATCTCAGCTTTAAAGATGCAGTCAGGATCAGATACCGGATAACATTTTATAGTAAAGGTATCATTCGTCAGTGTTCCCCCACGTCCTCCCAGTGAAATGATTTTAAAGTCTTCATTGTATTTTTCCTTTAATACTTTTTTCGCAATGCGAACCTCACTTTTTGTTGAAGCAAAAATTCCCATACAGCCACTTCCTCCTATCATAAGACATACCATGACCATAATTACTGTGATTCTTCTCAAGTTTCTCATAATACTGTACCTCACTCCTCATATATCAAGCGATAACATCCTGACGCTGTTTGTAGTTAGTGTCTGCTGACCAAGCAGTTCTTTGCAGTTTTCGACTCTTATATCAGTTCCAATCATGCAAAAATCGGAACTGATAATGATTCCTATGGCAATTATACAATTTGCTGTTTTTCTTTTCAAGGTGAACTATGTGTAGTCCTGCGAATCTATGCAACCATCCTTCCCAATCTTTCCACTGCACTCGCATACCTCTCCTGTCTCAGCATTTTTCTTTTTCCTTAATACTCTTTTGTTTCAAACTTTACTCCTGATTTTTCGGATAAAGTTCGTTTAAAATCATCAAAACCTTCATAAAAAAGTTGTAAAATTCTACTTGTCTGCAATTATCTCTCATGTTACAATGACAAAAAGCATATTTTACAAAATCTTTATGGTGCATTTGCCATCTATATTCTGGAAACGGCTGATTATCCCTGATAATCTCCGTACTTCATTCGTATCTATGCTTTTAATTACCCATTAACTAATTTAAAAGCAGGAGACGGATATCAGAAATATAGATTTCTCCTGCCTGGACAGTTTTCCAACTGCCCCGCCGATCTCAGGAGGAATCATTTATGGCAAAACGAAAAAGAAAACTACAAAACACAAAGAAAACTTTCACAGTTAAAGTTCCTGCAACCAACCGGAATTATAAAGACACCGTTTTTCGGATGTTATTTTCCAACCGTAAGAACCTGCTTTCACTCTACAACGCAGTAAATCAGAGAGATTATAAAAATCCTGATGACTTGGAAATCGTCACATTAGAAAATGCAATTTACATGGGTATGAAAAATGACCTGGCATTTATCATTGATACTAATTTATATCTGTACGAGCACCAGTCAACCTACAATCCAAATATCCCTCTTCGGGATTTATTCTATATTAGTAACGAATATCAGAAACTCGTGGATAAGAAATCTCTCTATTCTTCTACTTTGCAAAAAATTCCTGCGCCGAATTTTATTGAGTTTTATAATGGTTCAACGATATTGTCTGACTGCACTGAACTTAAGCTTTCTTCAGCATTTGAAAATCTGTCAGGCGAACCAAAGCTTGAATTGACTGTCACTGTATTAAATGTAAACGAAGGACATAATGCTGAATTGATGCAGCATTGCAGCACTTTGAAAGAATACGCGCAATATGTCGCCAGAGTACGGCACTATGCTGCCAACATGTCTCTGAATCAGGCTGTAGAATGTGCTGTTGACGAATGCATAAAGGAAGGGATTCTTACAGAATTTCTTTCCAAAAATCGTGCGGAGGTTATCAGTATGAGTATTTTTGAATATGATAAAGAATTGGAAGAGAAGAAATTGCGAAAGGCTGAGTATGAAGCCGGTTTTTCTGATGGTGAAAAATCCGGACATGAAACCGGATTTTCCGAAGGTCGTGAATCTGGATTTTCCGAAGGACAAAACCATGCTGCAATTGAAACTGCCAGAAGGATGCTGCAATCGAACAAATTTACTATAGAAGAGATTGCAAAATTTTCAGGTTTATCCCAACAGGAAGTAGAAACTATTTCTTCTGACGCATAAGAGGAAACAAGCCGCCACAAATGTGGCGGCTGAATCAATGATACACTATATTTTATCCATATTTGCTCTCTGTTTTTCTTCTTTTCTCCCTTGCCATCAATGCACATCGTATTGAAAAGATATTACGAAGCCTTCACCTGAAACGAAGGATCTTCCTCGATCAATTCAATAAATGCTTCTGCGACATCCGGATCAAACTGCGTGCCTTTTCCTTTTTCTAATTCCCCGATCGCATACTCCACGCTTAAGGCATCCTTATAAGCCCTCCGGGACACCATTGCATCAAAGCTGTCACACACTGCAAGGATCCTGCCTAAAATCGGGATGTCCGTTCCCTTGACACCGCCCGGATAGCCTTTTCCATCATAGCGTTCATGATGGGATAAAACCGCCGGAATGACATAGTTCATATTCGGGAGGAAATGGATCATCTCAATGGAATTCTCCACATGAGTTTTCATTACCTCGTATTCCTCATCTGTCAGTTTGCCCTTCTTCTTTAAGATGCTTTCCGGGATACCGATTTTTCCGATATCATGGAGCAGACCTGCCACTTTTGCAGTCTGGATATCATCCTTTGGAAGCCCCATTTTTGCTGCAAGCTTCATCGCATACCCGGAAACATTCTCAGAGTGTTCAAAGGTGAACGAATCCTTGGCATCAACTGCTGCCATCAGCGCAAAAATCGTCGGCGTTACCTGCTCATAACCTTTCTCCCTGCTCTGTTCCTGCCCCTCAAAACTCTTCTCGTAAATCTCGATATGGTTTTTTCCATTTCCTTTTGCATAGAAGGCTGCCCGTCTTGCCTGACGGAATAATTTTCCTGCACTTTCTGCCATGTTTTTGTCCCATGCGATTCCAATGCTGAACGTAATCGGCTGGATGACTTTTGGCTTATCTTTTTTCTGTTCTAATATCGTATTCTGTATCAGCCGCGCAAACGACAATAGTATTTCTTTTCTGTTTTCTTCCGCAATAATAAGAAATTCATTGGAACCGACACGGAATACCGACATTTTGTCACTGCAGAGGTTCTGCACCTGGGATGCGCTCCACTTCAGGATCTGGTCTCCGGTCTCCTCGCCGTACAGATCATTGTATAACTTAAAGTTATCCATATCCAGATATATCATTCCTGTCGGATGTTCCTTTATATCCAGATTTTTCATAAATTCACTGCAATAGCTGCGGTTATACAGACCTGTCAGTTCATCATGAATGGACACCTGATATACTTTTTCATAGGCACTGATATTTTTTAATGCGCCGGATACACTGTTCCCGATCTGCCGGATACAGTCCGCCTCATCATAGATCAGCCTGTTTTTTCTGTGAAGCTCCACATATAAAAATCCATAAATTTTATCGTCATACTTAAAAACTGCGATCTCCGGTTTTTTATGAATGCCGCCGGTGCCACAGAATGACCTCAGCCTTGCCTCTTCCTCTATGTCCAGCACCCGGTCTCCGTCTGCCGTACACTCCACAAAATGGTCATCTCTTTTTTCAAAAATACGTGCATACGAGTCCGGTACTGCCGAACTGACGGTGCTTCGGATTTTCTGGTACAGTTCTTTTTTATTCAGGATCGAGGCCGCCATATCCTGAAATTCCACAAGGCTCTCCACAATGTGTTTTTTCTTCTGGTACAGGATACGCTCCAGCCATTTTCTGGCATAGCTCATGACCAACACCATCCAGAGGCACTGCAGAACGACAAACACTGTGATAAACTGTTTGGTAAAGCTGTCCGTCTGGCCGATCACATGGTCAATGTTTGGCTCCAAAATAATCATTGGAAGAAACGCTACAACTACTGCGATCAAATATACGGCACCTGTTGTCGCACGCATGGAAAATGAGAACAGATACTGTTTATAAATAATGTATACAAAACAGACCGCCATTCCCACTCCGCCAAGGGTATCGAATGGGAAATCACCGCTCCATGGCATCACGCACAGAATATTTCCACCCATGATGAGCAGTGTTCCTATTAATAATGGGACGAGTTTTTTCCGGTACTCTAATTGTTCCCCGATTTTTTTGTGGGCAAGCAGCGTTACATACACTAACAGAAATATCTCTGCTGCTGCCAGCAACCAGATGCCTGTTTTTGCATGATAATGGTAGGATATACCGCCATTCGCCATGATCTGCACTTCCGGCGGTGGGAGAATACAACCGGTAAAAACATTCAGCAGGACAGCTGATACTGTCACAGCCATACAGCCATCCAGAAATCTGTCCTTTCCCCGGATGTCAAGATAATGGAACAAAAATCCATATATCAGTATCGGGATCGTAAAAAGTCCCATCAGTGATACATGATACCAGAACTGTATCCCCGGGCTGATCTGCAGTCTCATGAGCACAGCGCCGCCTGTCCAGGACAATAATGCCGACAGTATTGCCTTGAGATCTCTTACTTCTGATGATTTCTCTGCAACATTCAGAAAACAGAATAGTAAAAACAGATAGCATATGAGTGCAGCCATTGGAATACCAATATATATATTTTTGATCAACACCAGATTCATGAAATGTTCCATTTTTCATTCTCCTTCGTGTGAAATATCGTATTTCCATTCGCAGTCTGACGTCAGATACTGTCTCTGTACGCAGACATATAATATATGTTACCATATTTTTACATTTCATACAAGAATCTGCCCGCTTGTCCATTTGCGTTTCGGATCTGCCCTTGTTTCGTTTCAGTTTCCCTGCCGGAAGCTGTTTTTCTCCTTCGTAAGTTCCAGCATAAGCATAAGCACACTCCATTTCCGGTTCGATGGTGTGAGGACTGCTTTATAGTCAACCGGAATCTGTTTCCGGCGCAGTTCAAACAGTATTTTGTCAAAATGCTTTTCATTTACACCGCAGAATACCATAAGGCTCTCCTGTGGTGCGCTGCCGGTAAATGGTGCTGTGAGCACGTTCTTTTTTCCCTCTGCGAGATCCCCGATACTCTGCCGCAAATCTGTGGTTTTGATCTCCTCCAGGCGGATTTTCATTGGCGCAAGCAGCTGTTTTACCGCTTCTTTTTCTTTTACCTGATAGATTAATATTTTTTCCATGTTTTTCTCTCCAGACTTAAGAAAAGCCAAACACAAAATATGTCTGGCTTTTTCTTTCATTCTATCATTTTTTATAACACTTCTTCAATAATTTTCTTTAAAGTGTCGGCAGAACTTTTCAGTTTGTCTGTTTCCTCCTCATCGAGAGTGATCGGGATCCGGTTTTCCACACCGTGCGCTCCCACGATTGCCGGCATGCTTAAGGAAATATCGGAAATCCCAAATTCTCCGTGCATCAGATTCGATACCGGTAAAATGGATTTTTCGTCGCGGATGATCGCCTCGCAGATTCTGCGCACCGCCATTGCAACTCCAAAGTAGGTCGCCTTTTTCTTTGCAATGATCTCGTAAGCACTGTTTTTTACATTCTCTGCAATACGCTCGGTCGCTTCGTCATGGTTGAAGTGTCCGCGCATCTCGCAGAATGTATTGATCGGCACACCCGAAACAGTGGCGCTGCTCCATGCTGCAAGCTCGCTGTCGCCGTGTTCGCCGATAATGAATGCGTGCACACTCCGGCTGTCCACATTCAGATGCTCTCCGAGGTTGTATTTTAATCTTGCAGTATCTAACACCGTTCCGGAGCCAAGCACCCGGTTTTCCGGGAAACCGGACAATTTCAATGCCGTGTAGGTCAGGATATCCACCGGATTGGAAACGATCAATAAGATTCCTCCGCAGTTTCTTTTTGCAATTTCCGGAATGATGGATTTGAAAATACCAACATTTTTCTGGACAAGATCTAATCTTGTCTCATCCGGTTTCTGATTGGCGCCTGCTGTCACGATGATGATCGCTGCATCCACAATATCATCATAATCTCCGGCATAGATTTTCATTGGCCTTGCAAAAGGAAGTCCATGGCTGATGTCCAGCGCCTCTCCCTCTGCCCTGTTTTTATCAGCATCGATCAGAACCATCTCGGAAAACAGACCGCTTTCCATTAATGCAAATGCTGTTGCAGATCCTACAAAACCGCATCCGATCATTGCCACTTTTCTCTGATTTACGCTTGTTTCACTCATATTTTCGTCCTCTCTTTCTTTTTTCTGAAATATCTCCTGTAAGTGGAGACAACCGCAGAATTTTACTGTTATTCCAGGATTCTTCCGTCCGTAGAAATGGTCACTACCTGCCATGGAATGAATTTTCCACTGTTCTGCAGTGCTTTTTTCGCAGCCATCTCAATTCCGCCACAGCAAGGCACTTCCATACGTGTTATTGTAACAGATTTGATGTCATTGTTTTTGATAATTTCTGTCAACTTCTCAGAATAGTCCACATCATCTAACTTTGGACACCCGATCAGTGTCACATGGCTGCGGATGAATTTACGGTGGAAATCTCCGTAGGCGTATGCACTGCAGTCTGCTGCGATCAGTAGCTTTGCGCCGTCAAAGTATGGCGCACGGACCGGTGCAAGCTTGATCTGTACCGGCCACTGTGTCAGTTCGGAACGGATTTCTCCTGCCGTCTGCAGCTCTGCGCTTCTGTCTGCATCTGCCTCTCTCCGGATGGCTCTCGCCTGACTTCCCGGACATCCGCATGGTGTCTTTGCCGCCTCTTTGCTCTTTTTATGTTCTTCCACTGCCTTCTCATCATAAGCTGCTGCCTCACGCTCCACAAAATGGATCGCATCTACCGGACAGGCCGGCAGACAGTCGCCGAGACCGTCACAATAATCATCGCGCATAAGCTTCGCTTTTCCATTCACCATTGCGATCGCTCCTTCATGACATGCCTCTGCGCAAAGACCACATCCTACACATGCTTCCTCGTCGATCTCTATAATTCTTCTTACCATCTTCCATTCCTCCTGTTGTCTGCATATCTATTATTTGTTTCATTTGACTTTCTATGTGCATACTAATATAATAAAGAAAATTTTTCCGTTGTTTTTACAACGTAATTATGTTTTATTCTACGAACATTGGGTAGGTAATTGTGAAACTCCTTCATAACATAAATCAAATTGTGAAAAATTAACAAAAGCTTGAGAAAACACTGGGTGAGCAGAAATCGAACAAGTTCGATTAGCACTTAGAAGGCAGGCGTAACGTCAGTTGCGACTGGCTTCTTAGTACCGTTACCAGCGACACGTAGCGAAAGCGTGTTTTCGAAAATTTTGTTAATTTTGAACAATGTTGTACAGCTTACGAGGAGTTTCACAATTACCGAGCCAATGTTCTATACATACATTCGAAAGGAGTTTCTATGACAAACGACGATCTGCTTTTATTACAGACCTCTGTATTCACAGGGATCACAACCGATGAGATCAGGGACATGCTCTCCTGCCTCTCTGCACGGGAGACGACATTTATCAAAGACGAGATCATTTTTTCCTATGGGGAAACCATCACAGGCATCGGCATTGTACTGGAGGGGAGTGTACACATTGTAAAAGAGGACTTCTGGGGCAATGCCAATCTGATGGCAGAATGTGCCCCGGGCGATATTTTCGGGGAAGCCTATGCGATCAATTCCACTGAACCGCTGGAAATGAATATTTTTGCTGCTTCCACCTGCCGCATTTTGTTTCTGGAGGTCTCTAAGATTCTGACAGTCTGCCCATCTGCCTGTGCGTTTCACAACCGGCTGATCCGCAATCTTCTAACGTTAGTGTCCCGGAAAAATTTCCAGTTAAACCGCAAGTTAGAACATATGTCCAAGCGTACCACCAGAGAGAAACTGCTCTCCTACCTGTCCATGGAGTCGAAAAAAGCCAATGCTTCAACCTTTACCATTCCATTCAACCGCCAACAGCTTGCCGACTATCTCTCTGTCGACCGCTCTGCCATGTCCAATGAATTGTGCAAATTGAGAGATGCCGGCATTTTGGAATTCAACAAAAATACCTTCACGATTTTTGAGAAAAACGATTAAAAGAAACGCTATGATGCTAATTCCTGCACCATAGCGTTTTTTCAGATTCCATTCTCCTTCAGGTAATCCACCCAGATCCCATATTTTGAACCATACAGATGAATGTCGTCGAACGTCAGACTGCTCTTTAAGTTGCCTTCCTCATCGCATACGACCTCATTCATGTCAAGGTAAAAGATATTTTTTCCGTCTGCGAGTGCAGCGATCCGCTCATTCCGCTGCTCGATCCCCACATTGTTAAAGATCGGATCTTTATCACTTTTTTCTTTTGCAACCTTCATGATCCCCTGAACGAAGATCACAGCGTCCGGCTGCAGTTCCCTGAATTTTTCCACTGAATCCTCATAGGCTGTCATGAAACCATCCAGTGTTCCCCTTCCCATCTCATTGATCCCGATCTGAAAATAGATTTTCCCGTATTTTTTTGCCTTAAGCGCTTCCTCTAATGTCACTTTTTCCCCGTCCACTTCACAGAACTTTTCTGTCCAGAGGTTGTATACATTCATGCCGACGGTCGCATAAAAAGTGCTGTCATCGAGTCCGCCGTAATCATGAAGTCCCCCAGTTC
>OGEA01001454.1_pt1 | contig 10428 bp, 5 predicted proteins | sample 1570531 | NCBI WGS metagenome assembly OGEA01 (sample SAMEA2581973, study PRJEB24529) | metagenome | biome: Human gut stool | place: China | collected 2011 | reverse complement strand
AGCTTCTCAGTCATGCCGAAGACAGTATACCTAAATATTATAACATCCAAATCGAGGCATTATGTTACTACAATGCTTTCAGAAACTGGCCTATCAATAAGGCAACTATTTCAGGAGAATTGGATGATGAAAACTTATCAATACTAATTTCTAAATCTTATATAGAACAAATCGGTTATCTTACACCGGAAGGTTATTGGGATTTTAATTGGGAACAAGATAGGTTTGTAATTAATGGTATAACGTATAAGCCTTCTGGAGATACTCAGACTGCTCAGGCAAAGGATGAGGCTTTAGTTTTCATGGTTATCCTAAAGAGAGACCGAGATACCAAAGTTGAATTTGTAGAATAAAAATAAAGTATATGGCAAAGATGTTAGTACTGAGGTGGACACCAATTACTACAAACAGTGGAATTTGGTTTGATAGTAATCTGGTTATCCTCAATGGTACCTCTGGAGTTCATATTGAAATGAAAGGTAATGGCAATGATGTAACGGCATTTCAATCGATGACCGGAAACAAATTTGTCACCTGCTTTCAAGATTACTTCGGAGATATCTGGGATAAAATAATACCTCATCCTGGTATAGGCCAGGTAATAAAGTTCCGTGTAAATAGGCTTCCTGATTATGCTTGCATACGGGGAGATATTGAGGACGGTGGAGATGTAGACCCCGAAAATCCGGATGTACCAATGAATGCCTTCTGTGGTTCAGAGGGAGAACCATTCAGGGATATCGATTCTGAATTCTTACTGGGTCGTCAACGTGCAGTAATTAATCCTTAAATTTTATAAAATATGTATGTAAGTAAGTATTATACCTGCGAAGAAATAGACCAGCGGTTATTACAGGGTTACTATGATGACTTTGTTAAAGCTGGCTTTGGAGGAACTATAAATGAGTTCTGGGCCTTCGTACTTTCTATCAAGAATAAGGTAGATAAGAAAGAAGGATACGACTTATCGAAAAATGATTTTACCGATGAGTTGAAGGCTAAACTTGATGGCATCGAAGAACATGCAAATTATATCACTAAAGTTTCTCAGCTTGAGAATGATTTGAAATATCAAACTGAGGAAGAAGTTAAACAGATGATTAGTGATTTGGTTGATGGTGCTGATGATGCCCTTGATACTCTTAAAGAGTTGGCAGAAGCATTGGGCAATGACCCCAACTTTGCAACTACTATCACTAATAAATTAACCGACCTTCGTACTGCTTTAACCGAAGAGGTTAATCGTGCTAAGGAAGCCGAAGCTGCTCTGGGTGCTGCAGTAGCTGCAGTTCAGGATAACCTAGAATATGGGTTAGACCAAATCAATAAGAAGATTGATACCGTTAAGGCAGACTTAAAAGCTGAAATCGACCGAGTTGAGAAGAAGGTAGATAAGAATGCTGAAGATATCAAAGACCTTGAAGATAAGGTAAATCAAGGTAATGGTGAACTTGAGAAGGAACTCAAGGATCTTATCCAAAAGGAAAAAGATGAACGTATTGCTGCCGATAATGAGATTAAGGAAAGTGTAAATGACCTTAAAACTCTCCATATCAATGATAAGGCATCCCTTGAGTCAAAGATTGCAGAAGAAACTGCAAATCGTACTAACGCAGATACTGTACTGGATTCTAAGATTAACGAAGAAATCACTAATCGCCAGGCAGATACTTTAGCTCTTCAAGGTAAAATTGACCAAGAGAAGGTAGACCGTCATTCTGAGGACCAAGTTCTTCACAATGAAATCTCTAAAGAGGTAACAGACCGTACCAATGCAGATAATGCTCTTCAAGGTAATATTGATAAAGAAGTTCAGGCCCGTACTGTTGCAGACCAAGTATTACAGAACAATATCGATTCAGAGGCTACTACTCGTGCTGCTCAGGATTTAGTTCTTGAACACAAAATCGAAGATGTAAAAGAGCAGGGTGTAGAAGACAAGGAGCAATTGCTTAATGCTATTGCTGCCGAGGCTGCTGCTAGAGAAAAAGGTGATAAAGATCTTGATACTAAGAAAGTAGATAAACGTGAAGGCTATTCTTTGACTAAGAATGACTTTACCGATATACTCAAAGCTAAACTTGATGGAATTGAGGAAAAGGCAAATTATATTACGCATCTTTCTCAGCTTATCAACGATTCTGGTTTCCAAACTGAGGAAGAGGTAAATGCAGCTATCCAAAAGATTATTGGTTCTGCTCCAGAAGTACTTGATACTCTTAAGGAAATTGCTGATGCCCTTGGAAATGACCCCAACTTTGCTGCTACCATTACCAAGAAATTGGCTGCAATCACAGAACAGGTTAACCAAGAAATCGAAGACCGAATTGCGGGTGATGAGGCAAACAGTGCTGAGGTAGCTGCTGAAGTTCAAGCTCGTAAGGATGCTGATACAGCTCTTGAAACTAAACTGAAAGAATATGTAGACAATAAGTCTGCTATTGGTGATGCTGCTCTTGGAGTTGTAAAAGACAATCTTAACAAGGAAATCCAAGACCGTAAAGATGCAGATGCCGCAATTCAATCTAGCTTGGATAAAGAGATTGCCGAAAGAAAGACTGCAGATGAAGCCTATACTCAAAGTCTGGCTAACGTTAACCAACGTATTTCAGACTTGGCATTGAGTATGCAAGAGTCTATCAATACATTGCGTAATGAGCTTACTGAGCAGGTAAATGCAAATACTACTGCTATTGCCACTAACCAACATAGTATTGAAAGAAATTCAGAGGCAATCACAAACTTAACTAAGACTGTAGGTGATAACTACAAGGAAGTTAAGGATATGATTAACGAAGAAATCATTGATCGTACTAATGCTGATAGTGCCTTGAGTTCTCGTATCGATACTCTCAATATCGACCTTAATACTGAGAGTGTAGAAAGAAAGGCTGCCGACCAAGTTCTCCAGGTTAACTTAGATAAAGAAGTAGCAGACCGTACTGCAGCTGATAAAGCTTTGAGTACTGAGTTTACTGCTAAGTTGGATAATACCAAACAAGCTTTGGAATCCGAAGTAGGTAATATTAACACTAAGCTTGAACAAGAAAAGGAAAATCGTATTGCTGGTGATAATGCTTTGGGAGTTCGTATTGATTCTCTAGAGGCAGGTAATACCGATGCTATGAATGAACTAAAAGCAAAGGTAAATGCCAACACTACTGCTATTAATGCAGAGAAAGACCGAGCAATTGCCAAAGAGACTTCTCTTGAGGCCAAGATTGATACCAACCTTCAGAATCACAAGGATGATATGGCTGGTATTAATAAGGATATCCTTACCGAAAAGAATGACCGCTTAGCTGGAGATACTTTACTTCAAACCAATATCGATAAAGAATCAACTGAAAGAGCTAATCAAGATACTCTTATCAGTAATGCTGTTGCTCAGGAGAAAGCAGATAGAATTGCTGCAGACCAGGCAATGGACGATAAGAAGGTAGATAAGGTAGATGGCAAGGTACTTTCTTCAAATGATTTCACTGACTTGCTGTATGCCAAGTTGGATGGCATCGAAGAACATGCAAACTATATCACTAAGGTTTCTCAGTTATTAAACGATTCTGACTTTCAGAATGCAGAACAAGTAGAGGCTGCAATCCAAAAGATTATTGGTTCAGCCCCTGAAGTATTGGACACTTTGGCAGAGATTGCTAAGGCTCTCGGTGATGACCCCAACTTTGCAGCAACTATGACTGCTAAGCTTACAGAGTTGGAGAATAAGCTTGAAGCCGAAAAGAACTTACGAGAACAGGGAGATAATACTTTACAACAATCATTCACTAACCTGAGTAATACTCTTACTACTACGGTAAATGAGCTGAGAACTTTTGTAAGTGAAACTCGTACAGAGTTGTTAACTTCCCTGAATGCTACTAATGCTCTGGTAACTCAGAATACTGCTAATATCCAACGTAACCTGGAATTAATCCAGGGTATTCAGGATAATATCAATGGTAATTATACGGCCATTACGGATCTGTTAAATAACGAAATTGCTGCTCGTAAAGCTGAAGATATTCGGTTGGAAGCAAAGATTGATCAGAATACTTCTGACCTTAATACAGAGAGAGAGGAAAGAAAGGCCGCAGATAAAGTTCTCCAGGATAACATCGATGCAGAAGAAGCTGCCCGTATTGCTGCCGATACAGCTTTGGGTAAACGTATCGATAAAGAAATTCAGGACAGAACCGATGCTGATACTGCCTTAGATAATAAATTCACTAACATTACCGATGACCATGAAGAAAGATTGGAAGCTGAAGAAGGTACTTCCGATGCTTTGCCAGACACCATGGTTACCGATGTTAGTACTGTAACCCGAACAGATACTCAGCTTTCTTTCAAAGTAAAGACTTCAACCAAGGATAAGGCAAATAACCAATATGGTGAAGAAGTAGAAGCTACCAAGAATTTACTTCCGGTAACTCAAACTCTTGCTGGAGTTATGTCTGCAGCAGACAAGGTTAAGTTAGATGGGTTAGACCCAAATTCTTTAACTGATCTCTCTGCAGCTTCTGATGCTAATAAGGTAACAGTAACCGTAACTAAGGATAACGGTTTGAATGCTGATACTACCGAAACTTTCGATTTGCCTCAGGTATCGGCTACTAAGGCTGGTACGATGACTGCGAAAGATAAGGTAGAATTGGATAGAATCTCTACTGCTAACTTTGCCCTTGGTGCAGTAACTCCCAATGAAACTACTGTTGGCATAGCTGCTACTAAGACCGTAGTTGAAGATGGTACAGTAGAACAGAATCCTATTACATTGCCTGCCTCTACTACAGAGAAAGCTGGTGTACAAACTGCAGCAGATAAGAAGCTGTTTGATTCTATACCAGATAATATTATTATCTTATCTGGTGATAAACCAGTTGAGGTAGGTCAACAAAGCAGTCATGTTACTTTAACTCATAATTTCTCTTCTAAAAAAGAAGAGGGTATTTATACTCATGAGCCTGAAGATTATAAGACTACTTATATCCCAGCAGCTACTACAGAGAAAGCTGGTGTAATGACCGCCCAAGATAAAGTTAATCTGGATGAGACATTACCCAATGCTATTGCTCAAGAGGTTCAGGACCGTAAAGATGCTATCGAAGCTTTGGACGGTAAATCAGAAGCCGCTCTTGCTCAAGAAGTAGCTGATAGAAAAGCTGCAGATACTGCTTTAGATACCAAGTTTACTAAAGCTGTAAACGATGAAGCAACTGCTCGTACTTCTGCTGATACTGCATTGGGTGCAAGGATTGATAAGGAGATTGCCGATAGAACTGCGGCAGATACTACCCTTGAAACTAAGTTACAGAATAATATTAATACTCTAGAAGCTAAACATGATGCCTTTGTAGCAACTAAGGGTAAGGCTGATGGCTTTGCTCCATTGGATGGGAAGGGGTTAGTACCTGCTAACCATTTGCCTTCATATGTAGATGATGTACTTGAAGTATATGCTACCTATGATGTAAGCCCCACTGGAGGTCTTACTAATGTTCAATTGTATACGGATGCAGGTCACCAAACTCCCGTAGTTGGAGAATCTGGTAAGATTTATATAAATGTTGCCGATGGTGAACCTCCATACCAATTCCGTTGGTCAGGTACTAAATTCGTAGACAGTAATACTTCGTCTCTTATCATTGGGGAAATCGCAGGTACTGCTTTCGAAGGTAGTAGAGGTAAGCATCTTGAGGATGTGGTATCTAGCATGCCTAAAAATTTAATTAGTAAGGTTTCAATAGCTAACAAAAATAAGCGTAATGTTATTATCTTATGTAACTATTCTGCTACGGATGGTCAAGGGCATTACATTGATAAACCCGATGGGATGGTAATCCCTCTAACCCCAGCCACTACTCAAGAAGCTGGTCTGATGGATGCCGATAGTGTAATAAAGCTTAATCAAACCTTACCAGATGCTATTGAAGCTGAACAAGAGGCCCGTATTGCAAAAGATAATGCTCATGATACCTTTAATAGTTCTCTTCCAGGAATTATTCTTACTGGATTCACTCTTACCCATAATTCAACTAATGTAAGAGCTACTCTTAATAATAAAACTAAGAGTGCAGAGGGTAAGACTTATGAAGGTGCTACAGATTTAATTAGAGATATACTTGCAGCAACTAAGACTACTGCAGGTGTAATGACTGCAGCAGATAAGACTAACTTGGATAATACCGTACAGGGGTTGGCAAATGAGATTACCAATAGAACTAATGCCATCAATGCTCTTCGTACAGAATTGAAAACTTACGTTGACGATTTGATTGCCGATACTGGTTCAGATGTAACTGCCTTAGAAACTAAGGTAAATAATCACATTGCCAATAAATCTAATCCTCATACAGTTACTAAAACTCATGTTGGATTGGGTAATGTTAATAATACTTCTGATGCTGATAAGCCAGTATCTACTGCTCAAGCTACTGCTATTGCTGATGCTAAGGCTGCAGGTACTACTGCTCAGACTTCTATCAATAGTCATGCAGGTAGAAAGGATAATCCTCATACAGTAACTAGAGCTCAATTGGGATTGGCAACTACTGACCAGGTAGTATTTGCTAAGACTACTGCTCCTTCCGGTTTCTGGAAAGAGTCTTCCGATGAAAGATTGAAATCTAACATCAAACCATTAACCCATACTTTGGAACAGATTTGCAGTATACCTACAGAATCCTTTATCATGGATGGTAAGGAAGATGAAGGTACCATTGCACAAGGTTTGGAAGCAGCAGGGTTTAACCATTATGTGGAAGAAGACCCAAGAACTAAGGATTCAGTTCCTAATCCTGAGGAATTCGAAACGGTTGTTATCGACGGTGAAGAATATGTATTGGTAAAACAAGTTAAGTACCATAAGATGTCTACTCTGGCAATCGAAGGTATTAAACTTCTTTACGAAGAGATTAAGGCTTTGAAGGCTGAAATCTCAGAACTCAGAAATCTTAAAGATGTAGATTAATATGGGAGAGATAGCAACATGGAGTGCTGTCAAAACTAAAGTAGGCCTTGGTAAGACAGGTAATGACTGCCCTACCAAGGCTGAATTGTTAGCACTCGCCTCTACAGGAACGGGGGAAAGTTACGTTGGCTTGGAAATCTCCAATGCTAGTTCCTATGGTAATAACGAAGCTGTTAAACTCGAAGATATTCATAAGGTAACTTATAAGTATACATTCACTTTGAGATACTCCAGTATAAGTTTTGATGCTTTAGGTAACCCCAGTAGTTCTAATTTTGGTTTTGAGTTTACCAGTACGAAGCAGAAATATTGGGATAATGTAGCTAATGGGTCTGCTGTTAGTGTTAATTACGTAATAAACAGTAAACCAAGTTGGATTACTAACTATAGTAAGCCGGCAGATGGAAAGCCTTGGAAAGCTTCAGAGAATCTAGACCTAACCTCAAGGTCTGGTAAGGGGTTGGCTACTCAATCTGAATCTGGTAAAACCGTGGAATTCACATTTACCCAGGCAGCAGCATCTCAAAGTTGGTCTCAAACATTCTCAGTGAATCCCACTTCTCTGTCTTTTGGGGCAACTGGAGGAACAAAAACATTTACTGTAACCTCTTATAAACAGGAATACCGAAATGGACATACCTATGGTAATCAAATTCCCTTAAGTTATACCAGGGCTAATACCGGAGTTACCGGTACTGGTACTTCAGTAACTATGGCAAATAATACTTCTACTTCGGCAAAGTCGGGTAGTGTAGTATTAACTCAGGCAGAAACCAATAAGAAACTAACTATCAGTTGTTCTCAATCTGCAGGTTATAGAACCTATAGTGAAATCACTGTAAGTGGAGGAAGTGTATCCGATATACCTGCAAGTGGAGGAAGTAGAAGTTCATTCTCAACTATGCCCTCATATTCTCAGACTTGGGGATGGAATGGTTCTACAACTGGAGGAGGCACAATTACAAGCGGTGCTAGCATTAGTTATGGTACTGCAGTTAGTGCAGGTTCTTTGGGAACTACTGCAAAGGCTAGAACAAGGGTAGGCTCCCTTACTTGTACTGTATCTCTGAATGGTAAATCGAAATCTATAACTCTCGATGTATACCAGGCAGAGAATAAAATTACCAGTACTACTGATGGTACACCAGTAATAAGCTTATCTGCAAGTTCATACTCTATCTCTAATTCAGGAGGTAGTGTTAATATTTATGCCAGTGTAAGTATACCTACTACCAACCATTGGAGTTCAGGGTCAACAAGTGCAGGTTCTTCGAAGAGTGCTACACCTACGGTTAGTGCAAGTGGTACTGGTTTTAGTTTGAATGCTGCTAAGACGGTACTTACTGCTACGGAGAACTTGGGTACTTCAAGTAGAAGCTGTGTAGTAACTGCATCCTATAGTGGGGCAACTACTAAGACAATCACAGTTACACAGAGTGCTGCTTCAGTATCTTATAAGTATTACTTGGCATTCACTTCCCCTACTGGTTCAAGAACTACCACTAGAACCGGATTGTCAGCTTTGGGAGGTAATAACTTTACAGTTGATGTAGCTTATTCTTTTAAGACTAAGGTAATAAATGGTTCTGAGGTAAGTACAAGATATCCCTTGGCTTTAACCGTAACTTCAAAACCAAGTTGGGTTACAAATGTAGCCATTACAACACTATCCAGTGATAATGGAAACTATGGGTTAACCTTAACCTTAACGGAGAACACCGTAGAATCAACAAGGTCAGGTACCATTAAATTAAGGCAAGCAGAAAACGATGATGAGGGTTGGGAGCTTACAGTCAACATAACTCAGAATGCTGCAACAATTACTTATGAATACGTATTTAATTTGGGGTAATAAAAATACAACACCATTCTGTATTTAATGTATAATTAACCTAAGTATTAATCTTTAAAATCTTACAATTATGGGAGTAGAAGTAAAAGGTGCCGGCGATGGCGTTGTAATCGCGGACAGAGGCTGTAACGATGGTTGCGGATATAGAGATCATTCCGGTTGGGGCTCTGGATGGGGAGCCGTTGGTGGTGCATTGGTAGGTGGTGGCTTTGGTGCTGCTGCAGTTTCCGTATGGGACAAAATCAATGATACCAAAGCTGACATTCAGAAAGTAGAATCTACGGTTCAAGAAGCAAAGGCAGGTATCTACAAAGATATCTCTGATGCTGCTCGTGGAGTTACTCAAGAAATCAGTGGGGTAGCAAAAGATGTTGCCGGTGTTGGTAGAGAAATCCTTAACAACCGTTTCACTACGGAAAGAGGTCTTTGCGATTTGGGTTACAAAACTAATTCGGATATCCGAGATTCTCGTGACCAAATGGGCGCAGGCTTCAACCGTGTTATGGATCGTCTCTGCCACATGGAACACCAACAGTCGGATTGCTGCTGTGAAACCAAAGGCTTGATTAAAGAAGTAAAATCTGACTTGGCTCTTCAGTTGGAACGTTGCTGCTGTGACCTCAAGAATGGCCAACAGGAAATCAAGTGCCTCATCGAGAACACTGCTAAAGACACCGAGATTGCTCGCCTCAATCGAGTGATAGATGCTCAGAGAGACCAGAACATCGTCAATCAAGTGGTAGCTGCCTTGAAGACCGGTACTACAACGCCAGCTTAGTAATTTAAAATACCAAGATGATTAAAGGAGTGCATCTGTTTTTAGGTGTACTCCTTTTTTCGTTTTAACTCATTAAACTAAGGAATTATGGAACAAGAACAACTCACCGAATTCAAGATACAATTAGCTCTACCTGCTCCCAATATAGAGATTGCACAAGAAGTAGCAAACAAAGCTCAGGTACTCATAAATCAATTTGGATACTATCAATTCTTAAACCTGGTAGACTTCATGCAAAGGAATCCAGGTGCAGTTTCATTTGGTTTAAACTTAATTAATAAAAGATGATTATGGACGAAAGAACATTGATTTTCCAAAAGGTACAGAAAGGTGAAATGATTTTCACATTAGAAAAAGACAGACGGTCTGGTTATCCTATTTTTGATACAGCAAGAATCGTAAAGGTAGGAGAAAGTAAACCAATGGCCTCTGGTGCTAAAGACGGCTTTGTTAACAGTGTCGAATTGGTAATCCAAGATTCGGTATCACAACTCACCGTATACTTGCCATCACAATCTGATGAAGGTATTTATAATGGTGTATATTATACTACCGATGTAGTGAATATAATTAATGAGGTTACTATGCAGAAACATAATGCCTTGAATATACTTAACAATCGACCAAAGTTTGAGGCAATTGTTTCTGAATGCGATAACATTCTCAATTCAATTAACCAATCACCTTCTGCTCCAAGTAAACCTGCTCCAGGGTTTGAGGAGTTCCGTCAATACATGGACCAACGAATATCCACTCAAGAGACTCTGTTACAGAGAATTGCTCAGGAGCTGGGATTGGATAAACCTAAACAACAGTAAGAATTATGCCAAG
>OGEA01001442.1_pt1 | contig 10522 bp, 10 predicted proteins | sample 1570531 | NCBI WGS metagenome assembly OGEA01 (sample SAMEA2581973, study PRJEB24529) | metagenome | biome: Human gut stool | place: China | collected 2011 | reverse complement strand
CCAGGATCTTCTGGGGCGCTTCGTTGTCAAGGCCGTAGGCCACGGCGGCGGCGGTAGGCTCATTGATGATGCGCAGGACGTTCAGGCCCGCGATGCGGCCCGCATCCTGGGTGGCCTTGCGCTGGCTGTCGTCAAAGTAAGCGGGAACGGTGATGACGGCCTCCGTCACCGGCTCACCCAAGTAGCTCTCGGCGTCGCGGCGTATCTTGGTCAGGATCATGGCGCTGATCTCCTGCGGAGTCAGGTCTTTGCCGTCGATGTGGACGCGGTAGTCGCTGCCCATATGCCGCTTGATGCTGGACACCGTCCGGCCGGAGTTGGTGGCAAGCTGGCGCTTTGCTGCGCCGCCCACCAGACGCTCGCCGTCTTTGGTGAACGCCACCACGCTGGGGGTGGTGCGCTCTCCCTCTGCGTTGGTGATGACGACGGGCTTGCCGCCCTCCACCACTGCCACGCAGCTGTTCGTGGTGCCAAGGTCAATACCGATCACTTTGCTCATTCTGGTCGTCCTCTCTGTTTTTGCGACGCGCATATTTTTCCTTCAATATCATATCGGTTCCGTATGACGATTTCTTAGAGCATTTGTAAAGATTTTGTGTTTCCGCTCATTCTCTCTCGAGCAGCTGGCGGATGGCGGCCTCCGTCTCGTCCAGCCAGCTCTGGGCCGTCTCGTCGCCCTCTTCTTTGCGGACGAGGAAGCCCTGCTTCGCCTCAGCCAGCTGAGCCAGCGCCTTTTTGCGGGAGATGTACTGGGTCTCATACTGGGCCACCCGCAGGCAGACCTGCGGCATATAGGCGATGTCGGGGGTGGAGGCGCAAAGTTTCTGAGCCTTGCGGTAGGCCCGCAGAGCCGCACCGGCCCCTTTTCCCTGCACCATGGCATCGTCGCCCAGCGCCACCCATGCGGCCACATCGCCGGCGTCGGCAGCTTTTTTCCAGAACTTGCGGGCCTGTGCAGGGCTCTTGCGGCAGCCCCGGCCCTCGTAGAGCATCTCGCCCATCATGGCAAGGCCCTCGGCGCAGCCTTCTTCGGCAGAGAGCTGATAATAGTGCATCGCGTCGTCCCAGCGTTCCTCGGCCATGGCATGGTTGCCGGCCCGCAGCTCCGCTTCGCCCGGCTCATCGGTGTCGTGGCTGGCGTGGAGCAGACCGTTCAAAAGCGAGCAGTCCAGCGTGGCAGAGCTGGTCCACGGGTCGATGACCACACCGTCGATGCTGTCCGAGTCCAGCGCCATCTGCATGGCGGAAGCCAGAAGCCGTTCCGCCATGGGGCGGCTGGCCGTGCCTTTATCGGCCTCCGCCATCTTCACTGAGGTGAACACCGGCAGGTAACACCGGCCCTTCTGGGTACGCAGGGTCCAGGGCTGCAGGTCTTTCGCTTTCTCCGCCGGGACAGGATGCTCCGCCCACGGGGCGGCCCCGTCCGGCTGGTCGGACGCAGCTTCCAGCGGCACCAGGACCCTGGTGTCCAGCTCGAGGGCATAGTTGATGGCGTTCATCAGCGCCCAGAAGCTCTCCTCGTTCTGGCCCTTATAGAGCGCTGCCACAGCCCGCTCTATTGCCGGACAGCCCGTACCCAGCGGCCCGTATTCCGGCAGCTTTTTGCGGTCTGCCGCGCCCACCGGGCGCAGCCGCAGCCGTGCCGCACCATCTTTTGCCATTGCATCCACCATTCTTTCCGTTGAGATTCCCTTTCAGTATAGCAGGATTTTTCGGTTTTCTCAATCTCCGGAGCTGAAATCTGCATCCAGAGCCGGTTTTCTTTGGCAAAAACATAGCATTCCTGTTGGGAGTGCGCTATAATAAGGAGCGTCTCAACTAAATGGATCAAAGAAAGGGAGTATCGAGCCTTGAACAAAATGCTTCGCTATCTCAGCGACTACAAGCGCGAGAGCGTGCTTGCACCGCTTTTCAAGATGCTGGAAGCTACGTTTGACCTGTTCGTGCCGCTTGTGATGGCCGACATCGTCAACGTGGGTATCGCGGCCCACGATTTCCACTACATCCTTGTGCGGTGCGGCATCCTGCTGCTTCTGGCCATCGTCGGCCTCACGTGCAGCCTGACGGCCCAATACTTCTCGGCCAAAGCCGCGGTGGGTTATTCCACCGGTCTGCGTCATGCGCTGTTTGAGCACATCCAAAGCCTGAGCTTTTCCGAGATGGACACCATGGGCACCAGCACCCTCATCACCCGGATGACCAGCGACGTCAATCAGGTGCAGAGCGGATTGAACCTCTTCCTCCGTCTGTTCCTGCGCAGCCCCTTCGTGGTGCTCGGCGCCATGATCATGGCCTTTACGGTCAACTTCCGCGCCGCCCTCATCTTCGTGGTGGCTATCCCGCTGCTGAGCATCGTGGTCTTCGGCGTCATGGTCATCACCCGTCCGCTTTATAAGTCGGTGCAGACCCGCCTGGACCGGGTCCTTGGCCTCACCCGCGAGAACCTGACCGGCGTGCGCGTCGTCCGCGCCTTCGACAAGGAAAAGAGCGAGGTGGACCGCTTCGAGGACGCCAATGAGCTGCTGACCAAAATGCAGCTCCACGTGGGCCACATCTCCGCCCTGATGAACCCGCTGACCTACGTTATCATCAACCTTGCCATCGTGGCGCTGCTGTATGTGGGCAGCATCGAAATCAATATCGGGGGCATGGCCTCCGGCGACGTCATCGCGCTGGTCAACTATATGAACCAGATCCTGGTCGAGCTGGTCAAGCTGGCCAACCTCATCGTTCAGGTGAGCAAGGCTCTGGCCTGTGCAGGCCGTGTGCAGGCGGTTCTGGACACAAAGCCCGGCATGGAGTTCCCGGCCCAGCTCACCGGCAATGTTCCGGCGGAAAAGGCCGGCGACGCCGTCCGTTTCGACCATGTGAGCCTGACCTACAAGGGCGCAGGCGCGCCCAGCCTCTCTGACATCAATTTCACCGCCAAGCGCGGCCAGACCATCGGCGTCATCGGCGGCACCGGCAGCGGCAAATCCAGCCTCATCAGCCTCATCCCCCGCTTCTACGACGCCACTGAGGGCAGTGTGGAGATCATGGGCCGACCGGTCCGGCAGTACCCCCGCGCCGACCTGCGCGGCAAGGTGGCTGTGGTCATGCAGAAGGCCCAGCTCTTCGGCGGCACCATCCGCTCCAACCTGCTCTGGGGCAGCCAGAATGCCTCCGACGCCGACCTCTGGGCTGCGCTGGAAACGGCACAGGCTGCGGAGTTCGTGAAAGCCAAGCCCCTCGGCCTCGACGAGCCGGTGGAGCAGGGCGGACGCAACCTCTCCGGCGGTCAGAAACAGCGTCTGACCATCGCCCGCGCCCTCGTGGGCAAGCCGGACATCCTCATCCTCGACGACAGCGCCAGCGCACTGGACTACGCCACCGACGCGGCCCTGCGCAAGGCTCTGGCCGCTCTGCCGGGCGATCTGACCGTCTTCATCGTCAGCCAGCGCGCCGCCAGCCTGCAGCACGCCGACCAGATCATCGTGCTGGATGACGGCAGGATGGTGGGCCTGGGCAGGCACGCCGATCTGCTGAAGACCTGCCCCGTTTACGAGGAGATCTACGCCAGCCAGTTCAAGAAAGGGGATGCGCAGAAATGAGTGCAAAAGCAAAGAGTAAGCTGACCCCGGAACAGCGCAAGGCAACGCTTCGGCGGGTGCTGGAAAAGATCCGCCCCTACAGCTTTTTTGTGGTGTGCAGCCTGATCGTGGCCGCCGTGAGCGTGGCTGCCCAGCTGTATATCCCCATCCTCTGCGGCAGCGCCATTGATATGATGCTGGGCAAGGGGAATGTGGACTTCAACGGTGTTCTGCGCATCGTGGTGGAGATCGTGATCGTGGCCGTGGTGGCTGCATTTGCCCAGTGGCTGCTGAGTGTCTGCAACAACCGTATCACCTTCTCGGTCAGCCGGGACCTGCGCAACGCCGCGCTCCGTAAGATCCAGACCCTGCCGCTCTCTTATCTGGACAGCCACCCCTCCGGCGATATCGTCAGCCGCATGGTCGCCGATGTGGACACTTTTGCGGACGGCCTGCTCATGGGCTTTACCCAGCTGTTCAGCGGCGTGCTGACCATCCTTGGCACCCTGCTGTTCATGCTCGGTGAAAATGTGCCCATCACGCTGGTGGTGGTCTGCATCACCCCGCTGAGCCTGGTGGTGGCAAGCTTCCTTGCCAAGCGCAGCTACAAGTATTTCCAGGGCCAGAGCACCGTGCGCGGTGAGCAGACTGCCCTGGTCAACGAGATGATCGAGGGCCAGAAAGTCGTGCAGGCCTTTGGCCATGAGGCCGAGAGCCTTGCCGCCTTTGACGAGGTGAATGGCCGCCTGCAGAGCGTGAGCCTGAAGGCCATCTTTTTCTCCAGCATGACCAACCCCGCTACCCGCTTTGTGAACAACATCGTTTATGCAGGTGTCGGTCTGGTGGGTGCCGTTTACGCTGTGGCAGGCGGCATCACCATCGGCCAGCTGAGCATCTTCCTGAACTATGCCAACCAGTACACCAAGCCCTTCAACGAGATCTCCGGCGTGGTCACCGAGCTGCAGAACGCACTGGCCTGCGCGGCCCGTGTGTTCGAGCTGCTGGATGCCGAGGACCAGGTGCCCGAGGCGGAGAACGCCAAGGTGCTGGAGACCGACGGCCATGTGGAGCTGAAGGACGTTTCCTTCCGCTACCTGCCGGACCGCCCCCTCATCGAGGGGCTGGATCTGGATGTGAAGCCCGGCCAGCGCATCGCCATCGTCGGCCCCACCGGCTGCGGCAAGACCACCCTTATCAATTTGCTCATGCGGTTCTATGATGTCAACAGCGGCTCCATTGAGGTGGCCGGAAACGATATCCGCACCCTGACCCGCGCCTCCCTGCGCGGCAGCTACGGCATGGTGCTGCAGGAGACCTGGCTGCGTGCCGGTACCGTGCGGGACAACATTGCCTACGGCAAGCCCGATGCCACGGAGGAAGAGATCGTTGCCGCCGCCAAAGCGGCCCACGCCGACAGCTTCATCCGCCGCCTGCCCAAGGGTTACGATACCGTCATTGCTGAGGACGGCGGCAACATCAGTCAGGGCCAGAAGCAGCTGCTCTGCATCGCCCGCGTGATGCTCTGCCTGCCCCCCATGCTGATTTTGGACGAGGCGACCTCCTCCATCGACACCCGCACCGAGGTGCGCATCCAGGCTGCCTTTGCCCGGATGATGCAGGGCCGCACCAGCTTTATCGTGGCCCACCGCCTGTCCACCATCCGTGAGGCCGATGTCATCCTGGTGATGAAGGATGGCCATATCGTGGAGCAGGGCGACCACGACACCCTGCTGGAGCAGGGCGGCTTCTATGCCAAGCTCTATAACAGCCAGTTCGAGGGCGTAGAGACCTGAAAAAACAAAAATGGGAGATGCCAACAGCGGCATCTCCCATTTTTTATGCGATGGTTTCCAGCACCGGTTCCTCCGGCGGGGGAAGCAGGGTGGAGTGGGCTTCCACGAACTCTGCCGCCCGCTGGCTGGCGATGCCCTGCCGCACCTTGCGGAAATCGTTGGCAGGGAAGGTGCGCTCACCCTTCCAGTGCGCCAGCGCGGCCTCCACCTCGGCATCGGTGGGCCAGAGGTGTTCCCGCTCGGCCACCATCAGAAGGCCCAGACTGCCCCGCAGCTTCTGCTCTGCCTGTGCGTGGAGCTCAGTGCGGAACAGCTCCACAGTCTGGCCCCGCACCTTGAGGTACTGGTCAAAGTTGACGTTGTTGGCCTGCAGCCGCAGGTTGAAGTTCCGCTGCTCGGCAAAATAGTTGCCGGAGACCAGGTCCTTGGGCAGGGTGCCCTTGACACAGCCGCCCAGCTGGAAGATAAGCTCCCGGCGGGCCAGTGCCTTGGCCTGCGCACAGCGCTGGGCATAGAGCTCCCGTGCCACCTGCTGGCGCAGAGCCGCCTTGCCTGCGGCATCGGCGGCGCGGTCTTCATCGCCGTGCCGGGTGTTCACTTCCAACTCAATGCTCACCTGCCGGATGGGCCGGGGCTGGATGGGCTGGGTGAAGCCGGTGTAACGTTCCAGCTCCAGCGGCGGCAGGCAGTAGAACTCTGCCCCCGCCCGGAAGCCTTCGGCCCGGTTGACGGCCAGCAGCTCAAAATCCGGATCGGTCACGGGAACCAGATGCTCTTTTTCCACAAGCTCCTGATATAAAGTGGAAAAACCGGTCAGGATAGCCCGGTTCACGGCGGCGGTCAGCAGGTCCTCTTCCGCCTGCGGCGGGTTCTCTGCGGCCTGCTCGGCCTGAATGGCCGCTTCCAGCTCCTCGGCGCTGGCGGAAAATACCACCCGGCAGTCCCCGGGCTGGGGCATTCCGATATGTTCCAATACCATTGCGGTGACCTCCTCTCAGCGGCTAAAGCTGACCATCAGTGCCAGCAGCACAACGGCCAGACAGAAATAGAGGATCTCGGCACCCAGAACGGAGCGGTCGCCCTCCACATACATCTTTTCGGGATCTTCGGGGTCGTAGTACAGCGTGACCGTTTCCCCGCTGGCAAAACCCTTGCCCTTGGCGGCTTTGGGGTAGTGCAGGCGGTGGCTGCCGCCCTCGGTCTCGAACTCAAGCAGATAAGCCGTGCCGTCCCGGCTCTGAACGGTGCCTGCCACCCGGGCCTCCACACGCTGGCCCTTCTGCTGTAAGCGGCGGCGCTGCAGCACACTGCGCAGGCCCATGTAGAACATGATGCCCGCGCCGATGATGAAGATCAGAACATTGAACATTCAGTTTCCCTCATTCCGTCATTACTCGCCCGGCGGCATACAGGCCGGACGGTCAGCTTTTATTGTACCATATTCCAGCCCAAATGCCCCTGTACGGAGTGCCCGAAATTTAGAGCATTTTTTTGTCGAACAATTTTGAAAATAGTGCTTGACTTTTCTTGTGGCTGTGGTATAATAACTAACGTTCCGAGCTAAACGGCCCGCGAACAAAACAGAATATGCGGATATGGCGGAATTGGCAGACGCGTTAGATTCAGGTTCTAATCGGGGCAACTCGGTGGAGGTTCAAGTCCTCTTATCCGCACCAAACCATGAAAATCCGAACCTTTTCTCGAAAGAGAAGGGTTCGGATTTTTTGTTTTCCTTGCGCTGGGATTTTCTGATTTACAAACCTGAAGTGCTGTATTATAATAAAGTAATCAAACAACAGGAGGCTCCTCAGAATGTCCCATTTGATCGAAACGGTATACAACCTGCTCTGGGGTGATTTGTTCACCCTGCCGGTGGGCGGCGGCATCGGCATTTCGCTGATGGCGGTGCTGCTGCTCACGGCGGGCGTGTTCTTCACCCTGCGCACCCGGCTGCTGCCCGTGCGGCTGTTCCGGGATATGATCGCCGCTGTCTGCGAGAAGAACCAGAGCATGGACAGCCTTTCCTCTTTTCAGACGCTCATCGTCTCCACGGCCACCCGGGTAGGCATGGGCAATCTGGTGGGCGTGGTGGCGGCAGTGTCTGCCGGTGGTGCCGGTGCGGTGTTCTGGATGTGGGTCACGGCCCTGTTGGGGGCCTCCACCTCCTTTGTGGAATCCACACTGGCCCAGAAGTACCGGCAGCCTGACCCACTCTATGGCGGGCAGCGCGGCGGCCCGGCCTACTACATCCATGTGCTGGCCGAGCGCAAGCGGGGCAAAAAGCTGCGTCATTCCATCATCGCGGTGTTGTTTGCCATTTCGGGCCTCATCTGCTGGTGCGGCATCAGCCAGGTCATCAGCAACTCGGTCAGCTCTGCCTTTGCCAATGCGTTCTCCATCCCGCCCATCGTGACCACGGTGGTGCTGGTGGTGCTCTCGGCGGTCATTGTCCTGCGCAAAGATGCCACCGTGAAAAGCCTGGATGTCATCGTGCCGATCATGGCGGTCTGCTATTTTGTGATGACGGTCATCATCATTGCGGTGAATTTCCACCAGCTGCCCGCTGTGCTGGGCCGCATCTTCTCGGAAGCCTTCGGCCTGCGGCAGGTGGCCGCGGGCGGCTTTGGCGCGGTGCTGATGAACGGTGTCAAGCGCGGCCTGTTCTCCAATGAAGCGGGCAGCGGTTCGGCCCCCTGTGCGGCAGCGGCTGCCTCCTGCGATGATCCTGTGAAGATGGGCTTTGTGCAGGCACTGGGTGTCCTGATCGACACGGTGGTCATCTGCAGCTGCACTGCCTTTATGATGCTGCTGGCTCCCGTAAATGTCACCACTGGGCTGACCGGCATGGACCTGCTGCAGGCAGCGGCGCAGTACCATCTGGGCAGCTTTGGCGTGGTGTTCATTGCCGTCACGCTGGCGCTGTTCAGCTTCTCCACCTTCATCGGCATCCTGTTCTATGCCCGCTCCAATGTGGCGTACCTCTTTGGTGACCGCTGGGGCTGGCAGACAGCCTATAAAGTGCTGGCCCTTGTCATGCTGATGGTGGGCGGCCTGGAGGCCTATACCGTGGTGTGGGACCTGGGCGACGTGGGCATCGGCCTGATGACCATATTCAATCTCATTGCCCTCTACCCCATGTCCGGCGAAGCCATTGCCGCCTTGCGGGATTACGAGCGCCGGAAACATCTGACCCAAAACTGACCCTGCCGACAGTTTCCGCAGAAAAGCTGCAAAAATCCGAAAAAAGTAGTTGACAAATCGCCCGCAGTCTGATAAAATAAACAAGTCGTCCGGCAACGGACGTGAACAGAATCTGGGCGTGTTCCCGAGTGGCCAATGGGGACAGACTGTAAATCTGCTGCTTTCAGCTTCGGTGGTTCGAATCCACCCGCGCCCACCAAGATAAAACACCTAGAGACGTAAGTTTCTGGGTGTTTTTCTTTTGTTGTAACCCACAGTCAAACCCACTTTCTGCGGAAAACTATGCAAAAATCAACAAAAAAAGGCTGCCACGCATGGCAGCCTTTTCGTTACCCCCTCACCACGGCATTGTAAAGCATCTCCAGGAACTGCACCGCGCTGGGTGCACCGGTCAGCGGGTAGCCAGCCAGTTGCTGAACGCCCTCGGGGTTCAGCGCCCAGGCTTTCTCTGCTGCACGCCGGACGGCACTTTGAATGGCAGACCACTTGCAGCTTCGCTGGTCTGAGATGGGGGTATAGATCTCTTTCTGTACAGCTTCCAGCCGGTCCTCCTGCTCACAGATCAGAGCCACGCATTCGCATAGGATACGGTAATTCTTTGAGCTCCGGGTAATTCCCAGCGGCCGGAGGATTTGATCCAGCTGGGCGGGGGAGTTCGAAAGTTTCACGTCGGGCATAGTTTGCACATCCTTTCTATCCAACTTTAACCGGAAAATGTCAGAATGTGCTGGATAATGCGGAATGCGTCGGAATATGCCGAAACATGCCAAAAGAAAACAGCCCCGAGGAACCATCAGGCTCCCCGGGGCTGCTGCTATGTACTCTTACTTGATCTTCCCCTGCATCTGATCCAGCAGCTCATCGGCGTGGATGGCCTCAGGGGTGAAGGAGTTATTCTCCCACCATGCCCAGATGGCGGCAGCGGTGGTCAGGCCAGCGGTCACCCACTGCTCCACGCTGGCGCTGTCGATGGGCAGCACCGGCTTGCCTGCTGCACTCAGCAGCTGATTGACGAGGGCCAGTGCCAGCACAACAGTGCGGGCGATGGTCGCGGCGGGGATGGCGGGGGTGTTGTTCTCAGTGATGTGTGCGTTCATAATGTCAGTTCCTTTCTTCAGTCGTGGATGGGTAAAGCGCAGGCTCTCTTGTACAATTCCGTGCCGGTGCCGTTGCCGCCCATCACATGATAGGTCTTGTAGAGGTAATTCAGGTTGCGCAGGCCGTCGCGGGTGATGCACCCCAGCTCCATAAAACGGTAGCACTCGGTATAGATGCGGTCGTGCAGCAGGGCCAGCACCGCGTCCCACAGGGCCTTGATCTTGGGGATGGCGGCAAGGATCGCGCCGCCGATCAGAGCACAGAGCCACCCGGCCCAATACTCCGTGATAAACTGCCACATCGGTCTCACACCTCCATTACCGGAATACCGTATTCCTCGGCGCACTGCCGCTCAATGCGGCAGCCGCGTGCGTACTCCCAGCCCGGGGCGAAAACCGCCACGTCAGCCTTAGCCAGAAACTCGATGCTGCGTGCCAGATAATCCAGCGGCTTCGCATCGGGGCCAAAGTCCTCAAAGAACGTTTCCAGAGGAACCGCATCGTCACCAAACACGGCCCTTGCCTTCCCGATCACTGCGGCACGCTTCTGCAGCACCTGCTCGTCCGATAGGCCGTTCATAGGCTGGCTGATAAAAAACTTCTTGCTCATCACTTATGCTCCTCTCACTTTCGTCAGCCCGGCCCGCTGGATAATGGTGGCGTAGTCCTTATACGCATGGCTCAGGTCTACCGGGCCGCTCACGCCGTGGATCTTGCCGCTGCTTGTGTACTGCCACATGCCGTGGCGGCGGGCGGGGCGCTTGCCGCGGTAGTCCGCGATCCACAGATCGTAAGCAGCAAGGGCTTCCATGTCGAGGGCGGTGTCCGCGAAATTGGTGTAGGTGTACACCATTGCATACAG
>OGEA01001418.1_pt1 | contig 10753 bp, 9 predicted proteins | sample 1570531 | NCBI WGS metagenome assembly OGEA01 (sample SAMEA2581973, study PRJEB24529) | metagenome | biome: Human gut stool | place: China | collected 2011 | reverse complement strand
GGCTGAACTGGCGGGCGGTGTTCTGGCCCTGCAGCCACATACAACTCATAGCACGGCGGCGGGGAATGACCTCCTCCAGCACGTCGCACAGATATTTTGCTTCCTCCATGGTATTCTGCGGGCCAAAGGTGAACCGCATGGAACCGTGGCCGATCTCCTCCGGCACGCCGATGCTCAGCAGAACATGGCTGGGGTCCAGGCTGTCGGAGTTGCAGGCAGAGCCGGTGGATGCGCAGATGTTGTGCATATCCAGGTCCAGCAGGATGGTCTCGCCCTCCAGGCCGGGGAAGCTGATGTTCGCATTGCCGGGCAGGCGGTGCTCCAGGCCGCCGTTCAGACGGGCCTCCGGGATGTTCTTGAGCACGCGGTCAATGACGTAATCACGCAGCTCTTTCTCGTGGGCCATCCGCTCGTCCAGATGGGCGACGGCCATCTCCAGTGCCTTGCCCATACCGGCGATACCGGCCACGTTCTCGGTGCCGGCACGGTGGCGGGCCTCCTGGCTGCCGCCGTCGATCAGGTTCTGGGGCCAGATGCCCTTGCGGCAGTACAGCGCGCCCATGCCCTTGGGGCCGTTGAACTTGTGGGCGCTCATGGACAGCATATCCACGCCCAGCTCCTTGACATCCACGGGAATGGTACCAACGGCCTGCACTGCATCGGTGTGCATCCACACGCCGTGCTTGTGGGCGATCTCCGCAATTTCCTTGATGGGCTGGATGGTGCCGATCTCGTTGTTGGCCATCATAATGCTGACCAGCGCGGTATCGGGACGGATGGCAGCCTCCACATCCTCCGGGCGGATATAACCTTCCGGGGTGGGCTTGATATAAGTGACCTCAAAGCCCATGCGCTCCAGCGCAGCCATGCTGTGCATGATGGCATGGTGCTCAAAAGCACTGGTGATGAGGTGCTTCTTATTCTGGCGGGCCTTGGTGAAGGCAGTGCCCTTCACGGCCCAGTTGTCGGCCTCAGAGCCGCAGCCGGTAAAGAAGATCTCCGCCGGAGCCGCGTTGATGGCTTTTGCCACCTGGGCGCGGCCGGTATCCACAAACTCCTTGGCTTCGTAGCCGATGCTGTAATGGCTGCTGGGGTTGCCGCAGGCTCCGCTCAGGGCCTCGACCATAACAGCCAGTGCTTCAGGGGCGCAGGCAGTTGTTGCGGCATTGTCGAGATAAACCACTTTCTCGCTGATTTCCATAGGAAGAATCCTTTCTAAGCACAATACAGATATCTTTCCGTATTGCCGGGCTTCGGCCCGGTCTCAATACTCTTTGACGCTGACAGTATACCATATCATTCCCTAGTAGGTCAATAGGAATACTCTGATTTCATCATTTCGTAAGATTCTTTGCAAAATCAGCGGCCTTTTCCGGCCAGCTTTCCCAGAACCACCTTCCATTTGGGGTAGCCCCAGCGCCGATCTTCGGCAAAATCGTCGGCCAGCTTCCAGGGAAAGGTGCTGCCATCGAAGTACAGATTGCCCGCTTCATCCACCCGGTCCAGCTTTTTAGGCAGGTACTCCTCATCATAATAGCTCTTGCGCTTATCCGGCAGGGCCCAGTGCAGGGTGCCGTCGGCATCCATACCGGAAGCCCACACACCGAACACAAAGGTCGCCGCCTCGCCGTAGCAGTGCTGCTCAAAGCGGATGGCACCATCATAATAGAATTTGATGACCTCCAGCGTACCGGATTCCTTTTTGCCGTCCCGGCCCAGCGTGGGGCGGTAGTCCTGCTGATACCGGCAGCCGCAATGGGCTCCGGCAAACTTTTTCGGGTCGAACGCCATAAGTGCACATCCTTTCTTTTGCACAAAACTCCCTCCGTCATCGCTGTGCGCTGCCACCTCCCTCTAGGAGGGAGGCTTACCGCACGGACAGGCCCCATCTCAGAGGGGGCTGTCTGCGAAGCAGACTAGGGGAGTTTCCTTTAAAAATGCCCCTCAAAATCGCCCTCGATCTCATACGGCCAGCTCAGGATGCCGCCGAGATCACGCAGGCGGGTGTAGCCCTGCGCCTCCAGCTTCTGTGCGGCATCGGCGCTGCGGCGGCCGGTGCGGCAGTAGATCAGCCACTGGGCGTTTTTGTCCGGCATGACCTCCTCTGCACGGGTCAGCACGTCACCCAGGGGCAGCAGCTTTGCGCCGGGGATATGCCCCACGGCAAATTCGTCCGGCTCCCGGACATCCACGGCCTGCGCCTTGCCTGCATCCAGCAGGCGGATGGCTTCGGCCGGAGTGATCTTCTCTACCATTGTCTCATCTCCAAGTTCCGATAATTTCTCTATTATATGATAACAGACGTTTTTTGTTTCGGCAAGAGAAACCGGCGTTTTCGCTTTGCAAAACCTGCACCGCGTGGTATACTAAGGGGAGAAACAAGGAGAGTAGACCATGAAATTTTCCACAAAGAGCCGCTACGCCCTGCGGCTGATGGCCGAGCTGGCCCGCTACGCACCGGGCACCACCGTCTCCCTGAAAGAGATCAGCGAGCGGCAGAACCTGAGCCTGAAATATCTGGAACAGATCGTCACCCCGCTGGCCCGGGTGGGGCTTGTGAAAAGTGAGCGCGGCAGCCAGGGCGGCTACCGGCTGACCAAGGCCCCCGCCGACTACACCGCCGGTGAGATCCTGCGCGCCATTGAGGGCAGCGTGGCCCCCATCCCCTGCCTTGGCAGCGAGACCAACGAGTGCCCCATGTCCGAGCAGTGCTTCACCCTGCCGTTCTGGGCCGGGCTGGACGAGGTCATCAACCAGTACATCGACAGCGTCACTCTGGAGCAGCTGGCCCAGAGCCTGCCCGCCGCCAAGGACGGCTGCTGCGGCTGCAACACCAAGATCTGAAAATTTATGCTTGACATTTTGCGCCGAATCTTATATAATAAGCAGGCGTTCAGCAAATGCAGCATAGATTTAGGGGTATAGCTCAGTTGGTAGAGCAGCGGTCTCCAAAACCGCGTGCCGTGAGTTCGAGACTTACTACCCCTGCCACAAACCTCCGGAGCAGCCGTTCCGGAGGTTTTGTTTTTGCGCAAACATACTCCCCCAGTCATCGCTGCGCGATGCCAGCCCCCTCTGGGATGGGGCCTTTGTGCCCCTGCAAAGAGGCTCCCTCATTGAAGGAGTTGGCTGCAAATGCAGTGAGCAGACTGAGGAAGTCTGCCTTTTTCATCTTTTTTGCGGCTTTTTTGTTTTTTCCGCTTGACAAGCCGCCCATCTTCCGGTATAATAAGGCACGTTCCGGCGGTAAACGCCGCACGAACTTGAGCGATCATGGCCCGGTAGCTCAGTTGGTTAGAGCACCAGCCTGTCACGCTGGGGGTCGTCGGTTCGAGCCCGATCCGGGTCGCCATTTGCTGCTATAGCTCAGTTGGTAGAGCGCATCCTTGGTAAGGATGAGGTCTCCAGTTCGAATCTGGATAGCAGCTCCATTGAAAAAACCACTTGAAGTCTTAGAGCTTCAGGTGGTTTTTTGTTTGCCATTTTCCCGGTTTCTCCGGCCTGGAAACCCTCCCTTTCCAGCGAAATGCCCAAAATTGGGTCTGATTTTTCCACATTCCGGCAATTGAACTTTTGGATGGTTTGCAGTACACTTTGTGTAAGAGAGTTGGTTATTTTTGTGTCAAACATCCACAGACCAGAGAATTTTGATTGAATCGGAGGTATTTCCTATGGCTCGTTTTACTCTTCCCCGCGATCTGTACCACGGCAAGGGTGCTCTGGAAGCCCTGAAGTCCTTTACCGGCAAAAAGGCCATGATCTGTGTCGGCGGCGGCTCCATGAAGCGGTTCGGCTTCCTTGACCGCGCTGTTGGCTACCTGAAGGAAGCCGGCATGGAAGTGGAGCTGTTTGAGGGCATCGAGCCCGATCCCTCTGTTGAGACCGTCATGCGCGGCGCAGAGGCCATGCTGAAGTTTGAGCCCGACTGGATCATTGCCATGGGCGGCGGCTCCCCCATTGATGCTGCAAAGGCCATGTGGATCAAGTACGAGTACCCTGAGATCACCTTTGAGGAGATGTGCAAGGTGTTCGGCATTCCGCCGCTCCGCCGCAAGGCCCACTTCTGCGCCATCTCTTCCACCTCCGGCACCGCCACTGAGGTGACCGCCTTCTCCATCATCACCGATTATCAGAAGGGCATCAAGTACCCCATCGCTGACTTTGAGATCACCCCCGATGTCGCCATCGTCGATCCTGATCTGGCCGAGACCATGCCCAAGAAGCTGGTTGCCCACACCGGTATGGATGCAATGACCCACGCCATCGAGGCTTATGTTTCCACCGCCCACTGCGACTACACCGACCCGCTGGCCATCTTCGCCATCCGGATGATCCAGGGCGATCTGGTGGACAGCTACAACGGCGATATGTCCAAGCGTGATTCCATGCACAACGCACAGTGCCTGGCCGGTATGGCATTCTCCAATGCTCTGCTGGGCATCGTCCACTCCATGGCACACAAGACCGGCGCTGCCTTTGCCGACTACGGCGCACACATCATCCACGGTGCTGCCAATGCCATGTATCTGCCCAAGGTCATTGCCTTCAACGCCAAGGACCCCGAGGCCAAGAAGCGCTACGGTGTCATCGCTGACGAGATGAAGCTGGGCGGTTCCAACGACGACGAGAAGGTCAAGCTGCTCATCGAGCACCTGCGCGGCATGAACGATGCACTGAACATCCCCCACTGCATCAAGAACTACGGCCCCGATTCCTACCCCACCGAGCAGGGCTTTGTTCCCGAGGAAGTGTTCCTGGAGCGCCTGCCCGAGATCGCAAAGAACGCCATCGGCGATGCCTGCACCGGCTCCAACCCCCGCCAGCCCAGCCAGGAGGAGATGGAGAAGCTGCTCAAGTGCTGCTACTACGACACTGAGGTCGACTTCTGATTAAAACCGACATTTTACAGACACTTTTACCTCTTTCCCATAACAACAAAGCCGCAAGCCCTTAACAGGCCTGCGGCTTTGTTGTTTGATGGAGCGCTCAGGCGCTCCGCGCCAGCTCCCCTGACTGGGGCCGCCAGGCTTGCGCTGCTGCAGACGGCAGAGCAATGGATACAAAAAACCGCCCTGACGGTTTCCCATCAAGGCGGTTTGAGCTGGAGCTGCTATCCAGATTCGAACTGGAGACCTCATCCTTACCAAGGATGCGCTCTACCAACTGAGCTATAGCAGCACAATCACAGCTCAATTATTTTACCACAAGAATTCCCTCTTTGCAAGTATTTTTTGCAAAAAATCCGATTTTTCTGTTCCAAAGCAAAAAAGACACCCACACAGGTGTCTTTTTTGTATGGGCCAGCCAGGACTTGAACCCGGGACCAAGCGGTTATGAGAACGTCGCTAATTTTGAAATCCCGTTTTTCTTGTGAAATCTTGTAACTATCTCATAGTTCCGCAAAACCACCTTTGTGTACTTTGACGTAACTTTTGGTGGCTTTTTGTCTCTAAAACGGCTCTTTGTAGGTGAAACGGTAGGTGAAAATTTTCACCTACGAAACTCGACACTTACTGTTACCATTTTGACTTTACATGGCTCACTTTCAAAAAAGGAAGGTGAGCTTTTTCTTTTGTAGAAATCGGGAAGGAGGTTTTCCACATGAACGCACCCATACAGTTGAAAATCCGAGGACACATCAAATGATGCTGGACTACTTCTATGGTCAGTCAGGCGAATTGTTCTCCTACTTCCGCATCCCGAAAGCACTGTTCCAAGACCACCGCTTCCAGAAGCTCTCCACCGATGCCCGGACGCTGTACGGCATCTTACTGGACCGCATGAGCCTGTCGGTCAAGAACGGCTGGCTGGACGAGCAAGGCCGGGTGTATATCATCTACACCGTCCGGGAAGTGCAGGAATCCCTCTGCTGCGCCGAACACAAGGCGGTCAAGTTGTTCCGAGAACTGGAGCAGCTCGACCTCATCGAGCGCAAACGCCGTGGTCTGGGCAGACCCAGCCTGATCTACGTCAAGGACTTTTCCTCTGGCTTGCCAAAAGCGCAAGTACAGAATTGCCCAAACAGCAATTCTGGTGCTGCCGAAAGCGCAGTTCTGGAGCAGCCAAAACCGCAAGCAAATAAGACTGATAAGAATAAAACAGAGTGGAACGATCCTGACCCTATCTATTCCGAGGGCATCCGGGAGCAGCTTGAGGATTATTTTTATCAGGCGTTGGAGGTCGAGCTGCTTCTCCGGCTCTGCCCGGACGAGGAGGACACCATCTATCAGATCGTGGATTTGCTGGTGGACACCTGTTCTACCAAGCGCAAGATGTCGCGTATCGCCGGAGATGACAAGCCTACTGAGGTAGTACGCAGTCGGCTGAAAAAGCTGAATGCCGACCACATCCGTTTCGTATTGGGCTGTCTGGCAGAAAACACCGCCCCGGTGCGGAACATGAAGCAGTATCTTCTGGCATCACTCTACAATGCGCCCACAACCATGAATCTACACTATCAGAACCAGACGAACCATGACTTTGCGCACGGTTCCCGGAAAGCGGGGTGATGTTATCGCAAAGAAAGCAACGGTTATCGCAGTCACGAACCAGAAAGGCGGTGTCGGAAAAAGCACCACCTGTGAAAATCTGGGTATCGGGCTGGCAATGGAGGGCAAGAAAGTTCTGCTGGTGGACACTGACCCACAGGGCAGTCTTACCATCAGCATGGGCTGGCAGCAGCCGGACGAACTGCCCACCACACTGTCTACTCTGATGCAGAAAGCCATGAACGACCAGACCATTCAGCCCGGTGAGGGCATCCTGCACCATGCAGAGGGCGTTGACCTGATTCCAGCCAACATCGAACTGGCAGGGCTGGAAGTGGCTCTGGTGAACAGCATGAACCGGGAAAAGATGCTGAAACAGGTGCTGGACAGTGCCAAACGGGAGTACGATTTTATTCTGCTGGACTGTATGCCCTCGCTGGGGATGCTCACCATCAACGCACTGGCGGCAGCAGACGCTGCCCTGATTCCTGTGCAGGCGCAGTACCTTTCCGCAAAAGGTTTAGAACAGCTTTTGCAGACGGTGCAGAAGGTCCGGCGGCAGATCAACCCCAAGCTGAAAATTGAGGGCATCCTGCTGACCATGACCGACAGCCGTACCAACTACGGAAAGCAAATCAGCAATCTGATCCGGCAGGCATACGGAAAGCACCTGAAGGTGTTCGAGCAGACCATTCCTCGTTCCGTTCGTGCGGCTGAAACCAGTGCCGCAGGCAAAAGCATCTTTGCCTATGACCCCAAGGGCAAGGTGGCAGAAGCCTACAAATCTCTTGCAAAGGAGGTGCTGGCGGATGCCGATCGACAGCGGAAACTTAGCTCTGAAAGGGCTAGATGACCTGTTTTCCACCGAGGAAAACCGACAAGAGGAGCAACGGGAACAGGTGCAGCAAATTCCCATCGACGAGCTGCACCCCTTCACCAACCACCCCTTCAAGGTGTTGGACGATGAAGCCATGACCCGGACGGTAGAGAGCATCGCACAGTACGGTGTGCTGGCTCCCCTGATTGCCCGCCCTCGCCCGGAAGGTGGCTATGAGATCATCTCCGGGCACCGCCGTCAGTATGCGGCGAAACTTGCCGGGCTGGAAACCCTGCCGGTCATTGTGCGGCAGATGTCGGACGATGCTGCTGTGATATTGATGGTGGATTCCAACCTTCAGCGTGAACACATCATGCCCAGTGAACGGGCTTTCGCCTACAAAATGAAGCTGGATGCCCTAAAAAATCAAGGTGCTAGGTCAGATTTAACTTCGTGCCAAGTTGGCACGAAGTTCCGAGCAGACGAATCCCTTGCAGAAGATTCGGGTGAAAGTGCCCGAAATGTCCAGCGTTTCATCCGCCTGACCAACCTTGTCCCTGAACTGCTGGACATGGTGGACGAAAAGAAGATTGCCTTCAATCCCGCTGTGGAGCTGTCCTATCTGGACGAAAGCCAACAGCGGGATTTTTTAGAAGCCATGGAGGACACCCAGAATGCGCCGTCCCTTTCTCAAGCGCAGCAACTGAAAAAGATGGCACAGCAGGGAGAGTTCAGCTACGAAAAAGCCTTTGATGTCATGGGACAGGAGAAAAAGAGCGAGAAAGACACCGTGACCATCAAAAACGAGACCCTGCGGAAGTATTTCCCACGCAGCTACACGCCCAAACAGATGGAGGAGAAGATCATCCAGCTTCTGGATGCGTGGCAGAAAAAACAGCAGCGCCGCAACGAACGCTGACCCGTAACGCAAGACCCGATGGGGTCTTTTTGTTTGCAAAAATTTGGAGACTAACTATTAAAAGTCAAGCCCCAAAATGAAAAAATCCGTCTGCCGACCGCTGCCCCTGACAAACAGCATTCAAATGCCATAATCAATGCAGCGAGGGCGACGGAGAGAATAGCAAAGCAAGCCCGGCCAACCCTCGCAGAAACAGAATAGCATTTGAATGCTTCGGTTTGTCAAGGGTTCGCTGCGCCAGCTAAGTTGTTCTTGGATTTGGCTCAGGCTCTGGAGAGAATCAGGCAGCTACAAGATATGCTTTGCCAGATTTCTGCAAGGCATAGATTAGCCGCACAAGTTTCTTCGTGGCATGGGATAAGGCAACATTGTAGTGCTTTCCTTCAGCACGTTTCTTGGCAAGATATTCAGCAAAGACGGGATTCCAGTGGCAGACGTACTTGGTTGCGTTGTAGAGGGCATATCGCAAATAACGAGAACCACGCTTCTCCATGTGAGCGTAACAGTTTGTAAGTTTTCCGGACTGGTATGTAGATGGAGAGCAGCCAGCGTAAGCAAGGATTTTGTCAGGAGATTCAAAGTTGGAAAAATCACCGATTTCAGCAAGAATCATGGCTGCTGACTGGATACCGACACCGGGAATAGAAAGAATCGGTGGATTCAGTTCATCCATGATTTTCTGAATAGAAACTTCAATTTCATCAATCTCGGAGGTGAGTTCCCGAATGAGTTTAATGGTATGCTTCAGTTCCAGAAATTTAGCAGGCATAACGGAACCAATGGAAGTTCTGGCAGCATCTCGAATCTGGATAGCCTTATCTTTGCCATAACGACCCTTGGATGCTGTCGCAAGAAGGTTTGTCAGCTTGGTGAGATGAATTTCTGAAATCTGTTTTGCACCGGGATATTCACTGAGGAGCGCATAAACCGAAGCAATATGGAGAGAGGGAACGAGCTTCTCCAGTTCTGGAAACAGAATCGTGACCAGTCTGGACACTGACTGCTTCAGCTTGGCTCTTTCACGAACCTTATCGAATCGGTATCTTGTTAGTGACTTTAACTCTTCGTTATGGTATGCTGTATCCGTGTAGGACTTGAGGTCTACATCGGACAATAGCATAGTTGCAATCGTTCTTGCATCCACACGATCGGTTTTGGTTTTGCGAAGGCTGAGACTTTTTCGGTACAGGTTGGTGTGCAAAGGATTCATGACATAGACGGCCAGGTCATTGTCAAGAAGAAATCCAAGAATGTTGTAGCTGTAATGTCCGGTAGCCTCAAGTCCTACTTTTATTTTGTCTGACTTTTTGGTACAGTCTCGAATCGTCTGAAGCAGCTGCTTGAAGCCATCCATGTTATTGGGGATGGTAATGCAGTCGGCACGAATCGTTCCGTCCGAGTCGAGAATACAGCAGTCGTGCTTATCCTTGGCAACGTCAATTCCAACACAAACCATTTTGATACCTCCGGCGTATTTATTTCGATGCTGTTCAGGACCACAGACTTCTTTGCTCTTGTAACCTCGTTCTAAATAAACCGTCTGGCGGTATCTAACTGATTAACATTTCAACAAAGAAGCTGTGGTTGGAGCCTCCCAAAAACCGTCTTTGCGGTAGTAACGCCTCACCAATCCACAGCACCCTGAAACTATTGTAGCATTCCGCTGGAGAGCGGTCTATAAATACTACTATTTTATTATACGAGGTAACGCCTATGAACAATACGATTCCTTTTCACTCCGCAACTCACGCCCCGCAGATCACGGTGGATGTGAACATCCTGACCATGCTGAAGCAGGCGGCATCCTGTTTGACCGAGGCAGCAGGCAAGGATGTGTACCTTGCCGCCATCGGTCCCGACATGGAGCTGACCATTATCATGGAGGAGGATGCCCCTTCCGTTCTGCCTTGTTTTGACGAGGACGATGCCCTGATTTCCGTGAAGGGTGCGCCGCTGTTTATCAGCTACAATCCGGCGCAGGTCCTCAAGTTGGCAGGCAAGCGGTACCTGACCGGTCCGGTCATCTTCTACCGTACCGATGGGCACAGCACCATCGTATCCCTGACGGTGGAGGATGTTTATCGTTTCCAGACCTATCTGGAAAGTCACAGCACCACCCTGATGGCAGATGGGCAGAAGCTGACCTGCATCTGCATCGACTGAGGTGCGCCATGCTGAACTTTTTGTCGGTTTCGCATTTTTTGAAGCAGGTGCCATTTTCGGCTTCTTCGTGGCGGCTTTGATGCAGGCGGCACGGAGCGGCGAAATCAGTCTGAACGGAAAGGAGGATTCGCATGGTTGAAAACACCTTGTCGGTGCTGAAAATTGCACCGGGACAGTTTCCGCAGCAGGTCGAGATCGATAGCGACCTGAAAGCCTTGCAGGAAGCGGTGGGCGGCTTCATCGGTGCAAGTTACCCCTTTGCCGATGACCCGGTTGTCATCGTCTACAATGACGACGGCAAGCTCATGGGTCTGCCGTTGAACCGTGCCCTGCGGGACGAGGACGGGCAGATGTACGATGCCGTTG
>OGEA01001416.1_pt1 | contig 10773 bp, 16 predicted proteins | sample 1570531 | NCBI WGS metagenome assembly OGEA01 (sample SAMEA2581973, study PRJEB24529) | metagenome | biome: Human gut stool | place: China | collected 2011 | reverse complement strand
ACCGCCAAGAATTGTGTGCCCCTGTGCTATTAAATTATCAATTTCAGTGGTTTTTTCGCCGACATATCCCCAATAGGTATATTTTGGGAAAAATGCTTTGCTTTCATTGGTAGTAACGCCTTCGAACTCTATAACAATGGATTTCACCTTGTTTTTTTTAATAATATTATCAACCTCTGTCTGTGTATAATATTTCTTTAAACCGCTGTTTAACGTATTAATATCGGAAATTGCCTGATCCAATTCGGTTTGATTTGCCTTTTTCCCAATAGCTTCATTAAGCGCTGTTGCAACATCCTTATTTTTATCAATCAAATCAGCCAGTTCTCTCAAAGTATCCGCTGTTTCAGGTGCCCCATTTATCAAATCAGCAATTGCTTTATCAGTGTAATTCACTAATTGCCGATAATATGTATCAAACACTTTCTGATGCGGTTCATTCTCATTATTTAAATGGCTTTGAATAATTGTAAGTTGCTGTTCTGCCACTTTTTTTATAAAAGCATCATTATTTATGAGTTGCTGAAAAATAGCGTTGAAAACATCAGCATGTCCCGGTGTTGTTGGCTCCAGTTTTTCAATTTCACTATTATAAGTCTCTAAAACTTCAAAATTTGCCATTTACTGTATCCTCCTATCTAATATAAATCCTGAATAGAAAATGTATCCTCCATAGTATCCTTCCCTTTTGCCATAAATGTAGCTATTGCGACAATGTCATTTTCTTCATCTACCAAGGCTATCTCTGATATGTACTCTCCTACAAGTTCATTTGCCTCAATTAATAATGAATATTCATAGCAACTATCAGATACTTTCCTAGATGCTGTGTACTCTTTTCTGAGAAGCTCATGTTTTAGAGATGTGCTTTCTTTACTAGGTGAAATAACTTCACCGTTCTGATCCACGCCGCCAGAACCAACTGCAATATATTTTACCTTTGGCATTTGTCCTGTCGTATGGGTTGCCTCCGCAAGTTTTTTTCTCTTTAAATCTGTAATTATCTGTTTCATAAAATCTCCTCCTCATATCTATAAGCATCCAGATTTCTATTTCCATCCAGTAGAACCTGTCCATTTAATGTCCAGTAATTATGCTCTACAATGTGCTTTAAATTTGTAAGTTTCTCATCTACTCCCAACATTTGTATATTACTTTCTACAGATACCTTAAAATTTCTTATCACTCCACTTAAAATCTGCGCTCCATCCAAATTCCAACTGCCATCCAACATCAGATAATTATAATTAACAATTACAAGTACTGTATGATATCTTGCAAACAACTGCTCGGTCAATTCGTTAATCGTTATATAATACCTGAATAAATAATTGTCTTTCGCACCGGAATACTTTATCTGCCTCACAGTGTTCCTCAATACCTCAAAAGCTACTGGCTCTATAAAATCAATGTCGTTTTCTAAAAGAACATAAAACTCAGCCCATCTGTTTTCGTCTCCAAGCAAATCCACTGCTCTTACCAAAAGTGGATTTGCATACCCAAGTGCTTTTATTGCCCTCTCAACCCCAATATTGGTTCCACCAAGACGTTTTATTTCAATATACCAGGCTATCCGTTTTCTATAACTTGCATTACTTTCACCCGGATTTCTACTCATTCTACGGTCTGCAGCATGAATTGGAAGCATAATATCATCACAGGTAACAACCATGCTTTCTTCTCTCGCCCGATAAATATCATTCATACATTCGTCAAACCAGGATCCCAACACTTCACACAGAATATACCAGTTGTTAATCGATTTTTTTACCCGTTTAAATGGAGATGTAAGAAGATAGTACATATAATCTTTAAAATTATCATAAGTCACTCTCACCACCTCCCACATTAGTAACTTGAACATTCAAATTTCCTAATAAAATCACATTACCTTTGTTAAGCTCAATGTCATTATTAGGTTTTGATATCACTGATTTTCTATAATCACTAATACCGCCTGCCAATGCAACCCTAATACTGTCAAGATATAAGCAATTCATATCTTCCCGGTCTGTCAATTTCAATGTGTTTTCTATTATGTACTCCGCCTGCTCCTTCACGCCGCTAGTAGATACATCTTTTGACAAATATATTGTCAAATCAATGTCCTGTCTCACTATCGTAGCAGAGCGGCATAAAAAATCATCATAATTCCCTTTTAAATATTCGATTGCCTGCTCCACTTTTCGAAGTAATGTTTCTGTAGCCTCACCAGCAGAACTTGTCACTATGATATCAACAGTACCCTGACCTCTTGGATGTTGTGAATCAATCTCAACATTTAATACTCCAGGAACTGTCTTAGCCGCATTTTTTATCTTTGCATCTGTTGTCCGTTCTGCCGCTTCCTCAAAAGCATCCATTGTCCGTTCTCTAAGGCTTTCTATACTTTCAACCTCTGCCCCTTCCTGATACAACCAGTTAGCTTCATTTGTTACACTGCTAACTCCTCCTAAATGTATCATAGAGACCGTTATTTTCCCGGCTGGCAAATTATAATCTGTTCCACTCTTCTCCGCTTCAACTAATACTTTTCCAACCTGTTCTCCAGCATCTATCACGGTATCCTCTACCGCATAAAACTTGTATTCCCTTCCATTTATGTCTGGTAATGTCTTAAACATATGACCTTTACTGATAAGTAACGTTCCATCAAACTCTTGCCTTGTACTTATGTACCACAAATTTATTTTCCGGAAGTGACATTCCTGACGGGAACTCTTTTGTGCATATTTTCATTTCATCTGTCTGAAAATCCCAAATTAATTTCTTCGGGTACACATACTCAATATTTTCGATAATATTTGCCAAGTTTGAATCCAGTCCCCATTCAATCTCCATGACACTCACCCCCTTGCCAATGGCATCGAGCATGTCAATGAATATGGCATCCAGATTCTCAATTCCCTTCAGCTGCTCATTAATAAACTCCGCAATCTCCTTGTCTCTCTCATCATCACTGAACGGTTGAACTTCCCAGTCAAGTCCAGTGACAGCAAGTTTTCTTGTCTGAAGCTGTGAAAACAGGTGTGTATCCTTCTCTTCCATTTCCTCGAAGAGTTCCATCTGCTCAAATACATCTCCCCCATCCGCAGCTCTAACCATTCAACTTAATTCCTACATTTCTCACAAAACAACTTTCCGACTTCATCATCAGAATAGTTGCATAACTCTTCGGCGGACATGCTTTGAAATATTTCTCGGAATTTTCGAAGCAGCTCTTCGGTGTCTTGAACCGTTCGCCCTGCTTCTTAAGTGCTCCATTCTCTTTGACTTCATATACTTCATGCAGCCATTGAGTCCATTTTTCAAAAAACTCTTCCATCGAGAGAAGTTCCCCACGCTCCAACATTCCTTTAATATCCTTATCAACCTTTGCAAATGTCTTTGAACCTGTGAGCGTTCCTGTGTAACTTGAAAACCATTTTGTGAACTTATTACATACCGTTCCAAAAAATCTCTCAATCTGTCCTTTTGTCCATGCATAATATGGAAGCGCCCGGTGATAATCTTCAATACCAATCGATTTGTAAAATCCCTTTGTAGTATCATCAAATTCCATTCTCTGTCTGTCATTTCTCGCATAACCGGTCATATTCCTGGCTGTGTAATCTTTGCCATTATCTATGTAGATATACTGTGGAACACTTCCCGCATCTTTGTATAGAAGCTTCAGGAGCGATTGTTTTAAAATGTCACTATTGGCATCCTTACACATAACATCTCCAATAATCCTTCTACTCTTAATATCTACCCATGCCACCAGATGAGGTTTAATTGCTGTCACTTTTCCGTTTGGATGTGTGTAGGCAACCCAGCAATCGAAGGTATGTTCATCGCCCATAACAACCTGCATGACCTGAAGATCTTTTGTATTACGTTCTCCTTTGACCATGACTTTGTTTTTGTATTCACGCTCACCCCGGCTTGCAAGATACCAGGCATTTCTCATTCCTTCATCATTCATCAAATGACTAATATAGCGAGCAACAGACTGATAAGATGGTATTTTCTCCCAATTATTGATATTTGCTATTGTCTGAAGCTTTTCATAAAGCATTTCTCTTGTGCCCTGATTTTGGGCAAATTCCTTATTGAACCAAATATTTTTTATTACCTGCTTCACTTCAGGAGTGAAGCTTGGAAATGTTCCCGCCTCTTTCGGCTTCCTGCATAAGCAGAGCACCTTGAAGAAATCATAATTACCACCATCCTGCTTGTGCATTTTATCCGCCCATGCTGATGCTTCCTGATATGCTTTTGTATATCTGTATAGAGTTCTTTTCCCTTTTCCAAGTCTTTCCTGTGCAAATGTCTCAGCGAATTCAGTCCTGCCCCTTTCGTCATACTCAAGAAACTCCCTGACAATATTTCCAAGCTCCATCGCCTTATACCAGTCTTCCTTTCGATTTTCAATGTACCAGTCAATGTCTTCCTCAACGTACCACGGAGTTTCCCCCGCCTGATCCGCTTCCTGAACCGGAGCTTCCGCAACCGCTTTCAGCTTTTCCCTCTCCTTCCAGGCTGTCCTTGCCTTCTTTGATAAGGATGAAATTGCAACCATTATCATTTCTTTTCCACCAGTTTCCCTCTGTTCTTTATCAATAAGAAACTTCTCCGGATTTCGGTGAACCCTTCTCTGCATGGTTGCATAAGTTGTACCTTCCAGTGCTTCGGCCTCGTTTAGTGTCACATATGCATCCGCCATTATTCCACTCCTCTCATGCTGCTATATTTAATATTTCTCTAATCTTCTCAATGTACTTCTCGCCGCTTCGATCTCCATGAAGAATTTTATTCAGATACTGTGGCGTGGTACCAAGCGCATCCGCCAACTGTGCAGCCGTCATGTTATTATCAATCAGTTTCTTCTTGATCTGCTTTCCAAGCTTTGAGTAGTTTCTATTTCCTGACGCTTTCATGCCATCACCTACCTGTGTTATACTTTCCATATACTAATTTAGAAAGGTGTTCTGTATATGGACAGAATTATTGAAGAGCTTATTGTTAATGAACAACGTAATCATGAGCTGTACTCTGTTGCACTCGCCCAATATTTGGCTATGAAAGGTATCATTGATCTTGATTCATATTCTCACGAGTACATAAAAAAGTGTTATCCTGAACTGTTTTCATAGCATTTAGATGAATATTTAAACATCTATGGTTAATTTCATTCATTTTTTTTGCACGCTCAACATGTGCATCCATTGCGGTCTTCGTTCCACCGGAGTAACGCCACGTTATAACGCTTAAACTATTTACACCATCACTTACACTTGATATAATCATCTTACAACCAACCAATCAAATATTTTAAAAAGGACAATCGCTCACAAATGGCTAAAAACCAATGCTTCCAGGCGGTTGTCCTTTTTATTTTCCACAGAACTGTGGATAACTCCATAAACAAAGACATGACACTCGATTTTCTCAAAATCGTTGTCACATCTTCTCATTTTTTCTTTTATAAATTCGTTAAATCCCTTGAAGAATCGGGGTTTCCCGCAATATCTCACGTTGACTCCACTAATCTTGGTCTGGATGTCTTATTGTGTCAGATATTCTAATAAGTTACAGTCAATTGACGGTCTAGTCCTCTGGTACCATAAAACAAAAAATAAGTGTGAAAAAATTTTCTTCCACACTTATTTTTGTCTATGATTTTATTTTTATGATTCGATCACAAGCTCTTCTTTTGTGACCTCTCCTTTTTCGATATGGAAAGAATTAAGTACAAGTTCCTCCGGATTCATCAGCGAAAGGATAAGATAGTTCATCTTCGGATCATACGCTAAGCGGATGTCTTCCTGGGACGGGCGTGACGGCGATTCCGGATGCGAGTGGAAATTACCGAGAAGCACGCCTTTTTTCTGGCGGATATCTTTGATCGCTGCTAGCTGCTCTGCCGGGTCCATGGAAAAATGTTCCCTGCTCTCGTCTACATTGCGAAGCAGATACACGTCTGTTACCACACGTTTTTCCCCTTCCACATAGCCGCCAAGCAGTCCGCATGCTTCATTCGGGAGTCCGTTTTTTGCGTGATCTACGATCTTATTGTAATCTTCCTGTTTTAAAATCAGCATATGCGCCTCCTAAATTAAATACCATCTGTGCAGACAACCTGCTCATAATCGATCAGTTCTGTGATTGTCGGATGCTTTCCACATACTGCACAGCCATCTGTATTGGATGGCAGTTTCACTTTATGAAATTCCTGGTTGATCGCATCGTAGGTCAATAAATAACCGGTCAAAAGTTTTCCTACACCAAGAATGTATTTGATAGCTTCCATTGCCTGTAAACTTCCGATCACACCGCCCATGGCACCGATGACACCTGCCTGTTTACAGGTCGGCACTGCATCCTTTGGTGGTGGATTTTTGAATACACAGCGGTAACATGGTCCCTCTCCCGGAACATAAGTCATAAGCTGTCCTTTAAAGCGGATAATTCCTGCATGGGAAAATGGTTTTTTCGCCATAACACAGGCATCATTGATCAAAAATTTTGCCGGGAAATTATCAGTTCCGTCGATAATAAAATCATAATCTGCGATCAGATCCATAATGTTTTCGCTTGTCACAAACTGACGATATGTTTTTACCGTTACATCCGGGTTCATTGCATTAATCGTCTCTTTTGCGGATTTTACTTTTGCTTTTCCAATATCGGCTGTGCCATGGATGATCTGACGCTGTAAATTGGAAAGATCGACCTCATCTGCATCTACGATACCGATGGTTCCCACGCCTGCTGCACCAAGATACATTGCTGCAGGTGCGCCAAGTCCGCCGGCTCCGATGATCAGCACTTTTGCATTTAAAAGTTTTTTCTGTCCCTTTGCGCCAACTTCTTTTAATATGATATGTCTTGAATAACGCTCAATCTGCTCATCTGTTAACGCCATAGCTGCCTCCTCCCATGAAATATAAAAATTCTACGTTGTCGCCATCTTTTAATACCGTTGATTCCACCTGCTCAGATGGAACGAATTCCTCATTGATGGAAACGGTCACATACTCCGGGGTTTCCACCTGCTCTAACTCGAACAGTTCTGTTAACTTTAAGTCATCTTTTACTTCTTTTTTGTTTCCTGCTACTGTGATCTGCATGTTTCTCCTCTTTTCCGCGGAACCTTTTTTTGTCTGCCCGCTATTTTAAATTTTCATCGATCCACGCCTCAATATCAGCTTTTCCTGCTGCACCGGCTCTCTCTGCTTTGACCTCGCCCTGTACAAACAACCGCAGTGCCGGTACGCCCATGACGTCATATTTTTCAGCAAGCTCCATGTCATAGTTGACATTTACTTTATATACAGAAAGTGTGTCTTCACGTTCGTCCTCGATATCCCCAAGCACCGGTGATAACTGCTTGCACGGAATACAACTGTCCGAATAAAAATCAACCAGAACAGGCAGCGGATTTTTCAGGACTTTTTCTTCAAAATTGTCTTTGTTGATTCGCTGTGCCATGTTTCCTCCTATCCCTCTACCTTACGGACGATCAGATTATAAGTTCCATCTTCGTTGTCTACCAGTTTTAAGATCTGATGTCCTTCTTCTTTGACGCTGCGCGGTACATTCTGTACCGGTTCACCATCATTCATACGGATGGCAATGACTTCACCGTCATCTAATTCTTCCAACGCTACTTTTGCTTTTACAAAAGTGAGCGGACATACTTTATCGGTAATATCGACTGTCTCGTCGATTGCAATTCCTGCGATTTCCATTTCTTCCCTCCTGTTTCTTCTTATTATATATGCTGCATTTTTGATTGCTCCAGATTGTTTTCTGTATGCATGCTTTTGCTGCATCTATTTGTTTACATGCTTATTTGTTCTTGCATGCATATTTTTTTGTGACATATCTATTTGTTTTTATATACAATTTTTTCCTGCATGCATGTTTTTCTGCCCGAAATCCTTACTTTCCCTCGTAGGCTTCTTTGATCTTCTTGCGGAACTCTTCCTCGCCGACGCGCTGTAACGTCAGGCGGAAACGCTCGCCCGGATTTGCATGATCTCTGAAAAAGTCGATCGCTGCATCGGTGACGCGGAACAGTGTCTCTTTGTCATGTACGATCGGGAGAAGCTGCTCTCCTTTGTAGATCTGATTGCCGAACAATCCACCGAAAGAAACCAGATATCCGCTGTTTCCTTCCCACGCATCGGTCGGGCAGGATTTTACGCAGCGTCCGCAGTAATTACACTTATCACGGTTGATCGTCACTTTATTTCCTTCACATTTGATCGCACCCTGACGGCATGCCTTTTCACAGACTCCACAGCCGATACATTTATCCTCTGCCCAGGTAACCTCCATACCGCCTTTGATTCCGATATCATTTTCCTCTGCCTTTAAGCAGTTATTCTGGCATCCGGTAACACCAAATTTAAATTTGTGAGGAAGCTCACGTCCAAAATAATGTTCATCTAATTCCTGTGCCAGTGAGTAGGTATCAATACATCCGCTTGGACAGATCTCTGATCCCTGACAGGCTGTAACGGTACGGACTCTCGGCCCACAGACACCCGGTTTCACACCGCCTTTTGCAAGTTCTGCCTTTACTTCCTCGATATTTTCAAAATTGACAAACGGTATCTCGATTCCCTGTCTGGATGTCATATGTACATAGCCTTTGCCGTACTTTTCCGCAACCTCTGCCACGGTCTTAATATTTTCTGCAGTCAGATTACCTCCGACCACCTGGATTCTGAGTGAGAAAAATCCTTTCTGTTTCTGCCTCATGAATCCGCCTTTTTTTAATGCTGCATAATCAACTCCCGCCATCTTTACACTCCTTATCTTTTCTGATTTTTCAATATCCTGGTATTCTACTGTGCTTTTCTATTGTAACACTTTAAAGTGCCCGTTTTAAAGTATTACTGTAACACTTTGGTATATTTTTTCGTTTTTTAAGAAAGGCTCTCGATCGCCTGCTTAAAATCCCAGATCAGATCATCAATATCCTCGATTCCGACGCTGACGCGCACCAGATCATCAAATACACCGCCCGCTTTCTTTTCTTCCTCCGTGCTGTGTACACTGATGGTCGATTCCGGATGGATGACAAGTGTTTTGGTATCGCCGATATTAGATACCTTAAGCGGATATTTTAATGCATTGATAAATGCATATGCCCGCTCCTTACTGCCAAGCCTTAAGGTAAATATGCCGCCGTAATGACCGTCAAACTGGCTCTTTGCAATCTCATGCCAGTTGCTCGTCTCTAACCCTGCATAATTTACCGTAATGTCTTTATAGTTTTCTTCAATATAAGCCGCAAGCTGCATTGCATTGTCGCAGATACGCTCCATGCGGAGTCCTAACGTTTCAAGCCCAATGCTGTTTAAAAATGCATTTTGCGGCGAGAGACAGGCTCCGGTGTTGCGGAACAGTCCGTTTCTCAATTTTGCAGTGTAGGCAAACGGTCCGAATTTTACAAAATCACGCATACCCGGATATTTTTCGGTATCCCACTTAAATGTTCCGCCGTCTGTGATAACTCCGCTGATCGAGTTGCTGTTTCCATTGATGTATTTCGAAGTGGAATTGACTACAATGTCTGCGCCCAGTGAAAGCGGTTTTACCAGATATGCGGTGGCTGCTGTGTTGTCGATAATGAGCGGTACGCCATTCTCATGTGCCAGCTTTGCCAGCACTTTGATATCTGTCACATCCAGTCTCGGATTTCCAAGTGTCTCTGCAAAATAGAGTCTTGTGTGTGCGTTGGTCACTTTGCAGAATGCATCGAGATCGTTGTTTTCGACATAATGAGTCGTGATTCCGAATGCTTCAAGATCCCGGAAGAGATCAATGCTTCCACCATAGAGGCTCGCACTCGATACGATCTCATCTCCCGCCTGTAAGATGTTTGCAAATGCATTAAACATCGCTGCCATCCCGGATGCGCATGCAACGCTCGATTTACCGCCCTCTAACATGGTCATCCTTTTCTCAAATGCTTCCACCGTCGGATTATTGATCCTCGTATAGGAAAATCCCGGAGCCTGATTATGAAATATCTTTTCCAGACGTTCCGCCGATTCCTGTTCAAATGCACTCGACTGGTAAATTGGTGTTAATGTTGCTCCTGTCTGCGGTTCACCCCGAAAAGCACCGTGCAGCAAAGATGTATTAAATTTCACGGTATCGCTCCTTTCATTTCCTACTTGTCATATAGGAATATTATGTTTTAACTGAGTATAGCAGTAAAGATAATAAATTGCAAGAAGTTTTTTCCACTTTTTTCTATTTTCGGATTGGATGACTGGAAGCGGTGTCGGACATTACGAGTGATATGATTCATGGGCAGGATTGAAATTGTATGCATTCGTTCTATTGAATGATATAATGAAGATAATAAATTGGAAGTTATCGGAATAAAGATTGCAGGGGTATATAAGAAGTGCTGTTGGGATATGATTACCCTATTGGTAACAATTATAAGCATGGAAATAGCAATCTACTTTGGAGATTGGATAAAGACAAGAACACCGATTAATCTGCTATTTTTCTTATTATTCGTGCAACTGGTATATGTTGCAATCAGGTGGTATATGAAAGGCTGGCGGGATACAAGGAGTTATTATTAAAATTGCAAACAGATAGATAAAATATATAAATCTATCCATTTGCATATAGAATACTTTTATCTTTTGAACATTGTAAATATGATGCATAAATAGTATATTGTCAGCATAATTGATACAGATAATATAACGAAAAACAACATCATCTCCAAATATTGTATGATTACAGAAAGTA
>OGEA01001405.1_pt1 | contig 10824 bp, 8 predicted proteins | sample 1570531 | NCBI WGS metagenome assembly OGEA01 (sample SAMEA2581973, study PRJEB24529) | metagenome | biome: Human gut stool | place: China | collected 2011 | reverse complement strand
CGCATCATCTCTTGTTTTTCCGATAATGCGCATTTTTGTGTAATCCTCAACCATTACAATATGACTGTGACCGCCCGAAACAACAAGACAAAGAAACGGCGGTTTTAAATCTGGATTAGAAATATAATTAGAGGCAATGTGCGACCTTAAATGATGAGTAGGAACAAGCGGAAGTCCTGTTGAAAGAGAAAGTCCCTTTGCAAAATTAACTCCTACAAGCAAAGCCCCTATAAGACCAGGTGCATATGTAACCGCAATTGCATCTATTTCTTTTAAAGTAATTTCTGCCTGCTCAAGCGAGTTTTTTACAACAGGCACTATTGCCTCGGCGTGTCTGCGGGATGCAATTTCGGGAACAACACCGCCATACAGTTTATGCTCCTCAACCTGAGAGGCAACAACAGAGGATATAACTTTTCTTCCGTCCTCAACAACCGCTGCTGCGGTTTCGTCACAAGAGGACTCTATTGCAAGTATCTTCATAAAAATAATCCTTTCGTTTTATCAAAAATACTTTGTCATCAGTATTGCGTTTTCGGCAGGTTCAGAATAATAATTCTTTCTCTCCCCCACCTTAACAAAGCCTGCGTTTGAATACAGTCTTATTGCATTTTCATTGGATTGTCTTACCTCAAGAGTCAAAAAAGCCAGGCTGTTTTTCTTGGCAAAGGTAACAAGAGTATTTATCAAAGCCGTACCTATGCCCTTTTTTCGTGCGTTTTCATCAACCGCCACATTAAAAATATATCCTTCGTCAACAACAACATTCATTCCTATGTAGCCGAGAACCTTATCGTCCTCAACGCTTACATAAAAATGCGAGCCGTTGTTTTTTAGTTCAGACTCAAGACTTTTTAATGACCACGGATGAGAAAAGCATTTATTTTCAATCTCTGCCACCTGTAAAAGGTGGCTTTCTTTCATTTCTTCAATTCTCATATTGTTTTAAAATTTCCTTAACGGCACTGCAAATTTCATCTCGGCACTCTCTGTAAACCTCAACACCGCACATATACGGGTCGGCAACATTAATAACCTCGATTTTATCGGCAGGAACAGCGCACTGCGTCATAAGAAAAAACTTGTGGCTAGTCGACATACAGTAGAATTTATCGTATTCGTCAAGTTTTTTATCGGAATAAGCCGTAGAATGCATATCCGAAATATCAATACCGATTTCTTTGCAGACTTCAACCGAATTTTCAGAAACAGGCATACCCGTAACAGTTGTTGTACCCATACTCTCTGCCCTTACGGCAAGTCCTTTTTCCTCTGCAAAACGGTTAAAAACAGCCTCTGCCATAGGGCTGCGGCAAGTATTGCCTGTGCATACAAACATAATTTTATTTTTTGGCATCATACCAAGTCCTTCCGACAGCAGCGTCGGCGGTAAGAGGAACAGAAAGTTTTACGGCGTTTTCCATTTCCTCCTGCAACAGCTTTGCCACTGTTTCCTTTTCATTTTCGGGAGCCTCGACAATCAACTCATCGTGCACCTGCAAAATAAGTCTTGCCTGCAAGCCCTCTTTTTTCATTCTTTCGTCAACTTTAATCATTGCGATTTTGATAATATCTGCGGCAGTGCCCTGAATCGGCATATTTCTTGCCACACGCTCACCGAAAGCTCTCATCATATGCTTGCCCGAGCTAAGCTCAGGCAAATATCTTCTTCTGCCGAACATTGTTTCAACATAACCGTCACGCTTTGCTTTTTCAACGACATTTTTCATATATTCGTCAACGCCGCTGTAATGGGCGAGGTAGTCTTTAATATATTTAGATGCCTCTTTATTGGTTACTTTAATATCCTTGGCAAGTGAGTAAGGTCCGATTCCGTAAACGATACCGAAGTTTACCGCCTTGGCACGGCTGCGCATTGTGGAATTAACCATTTCAACAGGCATATTAAACACCTGTGACGCTGTAATAGTGTGAATATCGGCATTCGTATTAAATGCCTCTATCATATTCTTATCGCCCGAAATATGAGCAAGCACTCTTAATTCAATTTGAGAATAGTCGGCATCAACAAGCACCCAACCCTCTCTTGCGGCAAAAAACCTTCTCAATTCTCTGCCGATTTCTGTACGGACAGGGATATTTTGTAAATTAGGCTCTGTTGAGCTGATTCTTCCCGTTCTGGTTTCGGTTTGATTAAAACTTGAGTGTATTCTGCCGTCCTCGGCAATAACCTTTAACAGCCCCTCGCAATAGGTTGAATAAAGTTTTGCAAGCGTACGGTACGAAAGCACCATTTCAACCGCAGGATGTTCGTAGCGCAGACTTTCAAGCACCTCTGCGTTTGTACTGTAGCCGCTTTTTGTTTTCTTCTTACATGGAAGTCCTAAATCTTCAAAAAGCGCCTTGCCAAGCTGTTTCGGAGAATTTATATTAAATTCATAACCGATGCTTGTGTATATCTCATTTTCAAGATTTTTTATCTGTTCGTGCAATATCTTGCCGTAGTCCTCTATACCCTGCCTGTCAACGGCAAATCCAAGGTTCTCCATTTTAGCAAGCACCTTTGCAAGAGGAATTTCAATATCTGTCAACAGCTTTTCCTGTTCGTTTGTATCTATATCTTTCTTAAGTTTTTCGCAAAGCACATCATATACGGCAAGAGCAGAAAGTTCCGAAAACTTCTCGTTTTTCGGAAGCGTTATTCCGTAACCGCCGCATAAATTTTCGTCACTGTAATCTTTTGATGACGGCTCAATAAGATATGCCGCAAGTTCAATATCAAACGCAAGCGATTTTACTTCAATATTCTTCTTATCGGCATAAGCAAAAACTGTCTTGCTGCCGTGAGTAAATTTCAAAATTTCTTCATTTTCAAGAAGTCTGTCGAAAAATTCGTTATCCTTAACAATATAAACTTTACCGTCAAAAAGAATATTGCAAACAGGATTTTCTATATCAGAAAAATCAGTTTTAAAATATACCTTACCCTGTTTTTTAATATTCTCATACAGAACATTAGCATCTGCATTTTCTACAACTTCAAAGTTCTGCACAGCTGCAGGCTTTTCCTCCGCTGTCGGCATTTCTTTTAATCCGAGTTTGTCGATAAGCGAGAATAGCTCAAGTTTTGCCATAAACCTCGCACATTCTTCGGGGTCTTTTAATTCTACTTTGTAATCCTCAACATTTGTATTGATAGGAACTTCGCAGAAAATCTCACCGAGCATACGGCTTAACTTCGCATTTTCCTCGGAATTTTTAAGTTTATTTCTGATGCCGTCCTTAACATCTATCTCGTCAATATGGCTGTAAATGTAATCAACACTGCCAAAGCGTGAAATCAAATCGCCTGCACCCTTAGGGCCGATTCCCGCAACACCGGGAATATTATCGGACGAATCGCCTTGAATAGCCTTAATTTCTATAAGCTGTTTTGGAGTAACGCCATAGTCCTCAAGAATTTTTGCAGGTGTATAACTGATGTCTTGCTTGTTTGTGCAGAGATGCACTGTTGTTGTATCGGAAACAAGCTGTAAGCTGTCACGGTCACCTGTCGCAATCACACATTCGTTGCCGTTTTTCTCGCAAGCCTTTGCAAATGTTCCCAAAATATCATCGGCCTCATATCCCTCACAGGTCACAAGAGTATAACCCAAAAGCTGTAAAAGCTCTTTTAGCGGTTTAATCTGTGAGGCAAGCTCTTCCGGCATACCTTTTCTTGTTGCCTTGTAGCCTGCATATGCCTTGTGGCGGAATGTAGGCGCTTTAAGGTCAAATGCAATAGCGACAGCATCGGGGTTTTCTTCGTTTTTTATTTTTGTGAGCATTGTAAGAAATCCGTAAATCGCATTTGTAAACTGACCGTCTTTTGTTGTAAGCGGTCTTATACCGTAAAAAGCACGGTTTACTATACTGTTTCCGTCAATAACAAGCATTCTCATAGCTTATACATCACATCCATTACTTTTCCGTTTTTAATATAAATTCTCGGTACACGCTTGCCTACAAGGCAAACTACTTCATAGTTAATAGTATCAGTATTTTTTGCAAGGTCATCGGCTGTCATTTCGCCGTTTTCACCTGTTCCGAAAATCACTACCTCGTCACCGATTTTTACATCTTCAATATCGGTAACATCAATCATAGTCTGATCCATACATATTCTGCCCACAATTTTTGCTTTTTTACCGTTGACAAGCATATATCCGTCCTTTGCGTTCTGACGAATAAAACCGTCGGCATATCCAATCGGAACAGTTGCAATCTTCATATCTTTAGGAGCGGTAAATGTTCTTCCGTATGAAATATCAGCACCCTTTTTAAGATTTTTTACATATGCAACCGTTGATTTTAAAGTCATTGCGGGAATAAGATTTAAATTATTCTGAATTTTATACGATGGAGCAAGTCCGTAAAGTATAATACCCGCTCTTACCATATCGCAATATGTATGCTCGTAATCTTCAATAGCACCGCTGTTTGAACAGTGGCAAATCTTAATGTTAATTCCCGATTCTTTAAGTTTATCCCTTACATAAGAAAAGCAACTGTACTGCTTTTCTGTAAATTCTTTGCCATCCTCGGCTTCATCCGACACACAGAAATGAGTAAACATACCCTCAAGCTCAAGATTTTTGAGAGTGCAGGCTGTTCTAATTTCTTCGACAGAATAATCATCTCTCGGAAATTCCTGACACATAAATCCTATTCTGCTCATACCCGTATCAACTTTAATGTGAATTTTGCAAACCACATTCTGCTCACAACAAGCCTTAGAAAGCATTTTTGCATAATCAAGGCTGTAAACTGCCTGAGAAATATTGTATTCTGCAAGTCGTTTAGCCTCATTTGCAGGAGTAAATCCTAAAATTACGATAGGAAGTGTTGCGCCTGCCTCACGGATTTCAATACCCTCGTCAATATTTGAAACGGCAAAAAAGTCAGCGCCAAGCTGCTCATAGAGTTTAGACAGTTCAACGGCGCCGTGACCGTAACCGTCTGCTTTTATAACGCAGCAAATCTTTGCTCTGCCGCCGACTTTGTTTTTTATTTCATTAAAATTATGCTTAATTGCATCAAGCGATACCTCTGCCCAGGTTCTCTTTAAGTAATCCATCAAACTACCTCTTTTATTTTTATTCGCATCTAATTTAATACCGTAAACATCTGTATTTTTACAAATCAAATTGTACTGTCTTAAATATTTATTATAATACTTTTACACCGATAAATCAATCCATATTGACAAAGAAAAACTAAGTGCTAAAATATTAGTAGATTACGCACAAAAGGTTGATTTTATGGAAATAAATATTCGCAAAGCAGTCAAAAGTGATTACCCTGCCATGGTTAAAATCTGGAACGAAGTTGTAGAGGACGGAATAGCCTTTCCGCAGCTTGATTTACTTGACGAAAACAGCGGTGCGGAATTTTTCGGTTCACAAACATATTGTGCGGTTGCGGAAAATACCGAAAGTCACGAAATTTTAGGCTTATACATTCTTCATCCAAACAATGTAGGCAGATGCGGTCACATTTGCAACGCAAGCTATGCCGTAAAAAGCAGTGCAAGAAATTTACATATCGGTGAAAAACTTGTTTCGGACTGCCTTGTTCAAGGCAAGGAAAACGGATTTAAAATTTTACAATTCAACGCAGTTGTAAAGTCAAATCTTTCTGCCCGACATCTTTACAAAAGACTCGGTTTTGTCGAGCTTGGTACAATTCCAAACGGATTTTTGCTCAAAAGCGGAGATTACGAAGACATAGTAATTTACTATCACACACTTTAATTTACACATAAATTATGCCCCTGTCGCAAGACAAGGGCATTTTTTAGCTTAAAAGCATTTGATAATGCGGTATTTTATCCTCAAGATACGGGCCTTCGGTAACAACAAATCCAAAACTTTTATAAAAATCAAGCAAATATGCCTGACCTGAAATCCTGATTTTTTGTATCTTCATAATATTGTGAATAAAGTCAATGCACTTTTGCACAATCTCTCTGCCAAGTCCTTTTCCTCTGTATGTCTTATCAAGCACAATTCTGCCGATTGACGGCTCATCGTATGAAAGATTAGGAGGTAAAATTCTCGCATAGCCAATAATTTTACCGTCATCTTCAAGTATTAAATGCATACATTTTTGGTCTTTATCATCGGGGTCTATTTCAAGGCAATTCTGCTCGATTACAAAGACTTCAAATCTCAATTTCAAAACAGCATATAATTCTTCATTTGTAAGTTCGTCAAAACTTTTGAATATCCATTCCATACAAAAACTCACCTTAAACAAAGGGCAGTCGCAAAGACTGCCCTGTAATTTTTTATTTTAAAGCGTCAATGGCAGCGGTAATGAGTGCAATCTGCTCTCTTTCCTTTGCAGCCTGACCCTTTACTTTTTCGATAACGGCTTCAGGTGCTTTTGCAACAAAGCCTGCATTGTTAAGTTTACCCTCGCTCTGTGCAAGTCTTTTCTTAACCTGCTCAAGCTCTTTGTTAAGTCTTGCAAGTTCTGCGTCTTTGTCAACAAGCTCACTAAGCGGAATATAAATCTTTGCGTCAGCGGTAACAACCGTTACTGCACCGTCAATGTCAAAACTCTCCGCAACTTCAACTTCATTTGCAGATGCAAGTTTCTGAATAAACGGTGTGCCGTTAGTAAATGTGTCTGCAAACTTAGTTGCAACATAAACCTTAGCTTTCTTTGACGGAGGGACATTCATCTCACTACGGCGGTTACGGATAGCGCGGATAGCGTCCATAACTTTTTCCATTTCGGCAACATCCTCTGGGAAGTCAAGTTCTGCCTTGAACTCCGGATACTTAGCAAGCATAACGGTTTCACCCTCGTGAGGAATAGTCTGCCAAATTTCTTCTGTTACATACGGCATAAACGGATGGAGAAGTCTTAAAATCTGATCAAGTACATAAAGAAGTACCTGTCTTGCATTTTGAGCGTCCTCGCCGTCACCCGAAAGTCTTGTCTTAGCAAGTTCAATATACCAGTCGCAGTAACAATCCCAAATGAACTCGTAAACTTTCTGAACAGCAATACCAAGCTCAAATTTCTCAAGGTTTTCGTTTACTTCCTTAGCCACTGTATTGAATTTAGAAACAATCCACTTATCCTCTGTTGTAAGAGTATCGGGGAGCTTGTTTTCTACATTGTAATCGTCGATATTCATATGAACATAACGGGCAGCATTCCAAAGCTTATTGGCAAAGTTTGCGCAAGCCTCGATACGCTTTTCCGAATATCTGATGTCATTTCCCGGTGAGTTACCCGTTACAAGCAGGAATCTGAGCGCATCGGCACCGTATCTGTTGATAACATCAATCGGGTCAGGACCGTTGCCGAGTGACTTAGACATCTTTCTGCCAAGCTCATCTCTTACAATACCGTGCATAAATACGGTCTTGAACGGCGGTTCACCTGTCTGCTCAATAGCAGAGAATATCATTCTTGCAACCCAGAAGAAAATAATATCATAACCGGTTACAAGTGTATTTGTAGGATAGAAATACTCAAGCTCAGGTGTCTTGTCAGGCCAGCCGAGTGTTGAGAACGGCCATAAAGCTGAACTGAACCATGTATCAAGAGTATCTTCGTCCTGATGCAAATGGTTTTTACCGCACTTAGGGCAAGCTACGGGAGTTTCCTTTGCTACGATAACCTCACCGCAATCGTCACAATACCAAGCAGGAATTCTGTGTCCCCACCAAAGCTGACGGGAAATACACCAATCCTTGATGTTCTCCATCCAGTGATAATATACTTTTTCAAATCTTTCCGGAATAATCTGTGTCTGCTTTTCCTTAACGCACTTGATTGCAGGCTTTGCAAGAGGTTCCATTTTTACGAACCACTGCTTTGACACTCTCGGCTCAACAGTTGTCTTACAACGGTAGCAAGTACCTACATTGTGAGTGTGAGGCTCAATCTTAACGAGGAAACCGCCCTCTTCAAGGTCTTTAACGATTGCTTCACGGCACTCGTATCTGTCCATACCCTGATATTTACCGGCATTTTCGTTCATATGGGCTGTATCGTCCATAACATTGATAACCTCAAGGTTGTGTCTTAAACCAACCTCAAAGTCATTAGGGTCATGTGCAGGAGTAATTTTAACTACACCTGTACCAAAATCTTTTTCAACATATGCATCGGCAACAACAGGAATTTCTCTGCCTACAAGCGGAAGAATAAGTGTTTTGCCTACAATGTCTTTATATCTTTCATCATCGGGATTTACCGCAACCGCAGTATCGCCCAAAAGTGTTTCAGGTCTTGTTGTAGCAAGCTCAACATAACCGCTGCCGTCCTTTAACGGATAGCGGAGATGCCAGAAAAAGCCCTCCTGCTCTGCAAAATCAACCTCTGCGTCTGAAATTGATGTGCAGCAATGCGGGCACCAGTTGATAATACGCTCACCACGGTAGATAAGTCCTTTATTGTAAAGTTTTACGAAAACTTCTTTAACCGCCTTAGAACAACCCTCGTCCATTGTAAAGCGCTCACGCTTCCAGTCACAGCTTGAACCGAGTTTACGGAACTGACGGGTAATTCTTCCTCCGTACTCTTCTTTCCACTCCCAGGCACGCTTGAGGAAACCCTCTCTGCCTAAATCATCTTTGGTAACGCCCTCTTTGCGCATAGCCTCAACGATTTTAGCCTCTGTCGCAATAGACGCATGGTCTGTACCCGGAAGCCAAAGTGCAGCATAGCCCTGCATTCTTCTCCAACGAATGAGAGTATCCTGAAGTGTAAGGTCAAGTGCGTGACCGATATGCAACTGACCTGTAATGTTTGGCGGCGGCATAACGATTGTGTATGGTTTTTTATCTTTGTCAACTTCTGCATGGAAGTAGTTGCCCTTCATCCAGAAATCATAAATTCTGTCCTCAAACTCAGACGGTTTGTAGGATTTAGCAAGCTCCTTTGCCATAATCATATCTCCTTACAATTTATTCGGGCAGATTACCCGACAAATATACCTTTATATTATCGCATTTTGCTTGCAATTTGTCAATTATGCAGAGATAAAAAATCATATTATTTGCAGCAAATTGCCAAATGGTATACGGTTATGATTTTATTGACATCATAATTTCAAGGTGATAAAATACTTATAGCTTACTTTATAGTAATGAGCAAAAGAACAAAATAAAAAATTAAATGTATTGATAAAAACATCACAAGAAAGTAAGTCCTGCACAAAACCATAAAAATATTGACTATGAATTAAACAATGCATTCAACAGATTTAAGATACCTTACTAAAATATCGGATTTAGTGACAATTATAAAATTTTTGTCCTGACTTTCCTTTGTTTATGCAATTTTTGCATTTTGCTCAAGGCTAAATAGTTATAAAATTATTGAGGTGAAAAAATGATTTTTGAATTAAACGATCATCACAGAAATGTTTCAGATCAAGATCTAATTTTTGATGTACAAAATACAGCTGAAAAATTAGGTAAAAACACTTTAACTATGGATGAATATGCGTTATATGGTAAATATCATTCGTCCACTCTCGCAAGAAGATTTGGCTCGTGGAAAAAGGTTTTAGAATTATGTTCTCTTGAAACAACCGGACATAGTTTTAGGTATGATTTTTCAGACGAAGATGTAATATCAGATTTAAAAAAAGTTGCTGAAAGTTTAAATTTAGAAACTCTGACAGCAAAGGAATATAATACACATGGAAAATACCATAGCAATACTTTAATAAAAAAATATAAATCTTGGAACAAAATACTTGAACTAGCTGGAATGAAATTGAATTTAAATCGCAATTTTTCAAATGAAGATATGTTTGAAGAAATAGAACGTATATGGATAATGCTCGGTAGACAACCAACAACAACCGATATAAAAAAAGGCATTTCGAAATATTCATTAAATAGTTATTCTCGTAGATTTGGAAGTTGGAGAAACGCTTTGGTAGATTTTGTAAATTTCATTAATTCTGATTGCAAACAAGAAGAAACGCAAAATATATATGATGAGAAAATAACAGAAAACTTTACTAATGAAACTTTAACTGAGACACATCACAAAACATCTAGAGATATCAATTTACGATTAAGATTTAAGGTTTTGCAGAGAGATAATTTTAAATGTTGTGCTTGTGGTGCTTCTCCAGCAAAGGATCCATCAGTTGAATTGCATATTGATCATATAATTCCTTGGTCTAAAGGTGGAGAAACACTTATAGATAATTTACAAACACTTTGCAGTGATTGTAATCTAGGTAAAAGCGATTTATAAAATATTGAACAATTCAACAATTACTTGAATAATTTTTTAATATTACGATTAACATGTCTATTTTGTACTAATAATCTGCGAAATTTAATTTAAAAGTAATGTAACTATGCCAATGATAATTTGAAGTAGTTTATAGATGAGGTAGGGTATTGCGTCAAGAACACACTGTTCAAATGTCGACATAATCTCAAGTCTAATATCTTTATGTTAGATGAAATCGGAGTTAAATCAAGAGCAATAATACCGTTTTCGTATAAATTTAGTAACAAAGACTTCATAATATATTATAAAGTTTGATATGACGGCAAAAGTTTAGTGATATCAAAACCACAGTAATATATTTGAGGATAATCGAGTAAGTTTTTAATTGCATGAAAAGCATTTGCATTTCATTACAATAAAGGCATAAAGCAAAGTACGCTTTGAGTATCCTTTGCGACCTATTTTTAAATAACTTTGGAAAATGATGATAAATCTAAATTGAGAAAAAGCTCATCTTAAAAATTGACTTTTGGTGCCAATGTGGAAAATGTAATATTCTGTATAATTTTTATACCTTATAATGGAAATTATAAAATTCTTACC
>OGEA01001394.1_pt1 | contig 10927 bp, 8 predicted proteins | sample 1570531 | NCBI WGS metagenome assembly OGEA01 (sample SAMEA2581973, study PRJEB24529) | metagenome | biome: Human gut stool | place: China | collected 2011 | reverse complement strand
ATAGATCTTTGTCTATCTCTACGTACATATTTCTATATACGCTGACTATTTTGTTCGCCTAACTCATGATTAAAATCACAAGTATGCGGCTCACAATAATCAAAAAGCATTTTGCCAAATAGTCTATAGATGGTATAATATAGCTATTGTTTTTAACTATTTATAATTTGTATATATAAGAAAGGATGGAAATGAATGGTTGAATCAGCATGGTCGCTATTGCCTCCGATAATTACCATAGTATTGGCTTTGGCGACAAAAGAAGTATACATGTCGTTGATTGTGGGTATCTTTGTAGGGGCTTTAATGTTCACAGGCTTTGATTTATTAGCTGCTATTGATGCATTCTTTGCAATTATGTCCGATAAAGTTGGCGGAAATGTATATATTTTAGTATTTTTGGTCTTATTAGGTATTATTGTAGCAGCTATTGCTCGCTCTGGTGCTTCTCGTGCTTATGGTGAATGGGCAGCAAGTGTAATCAGAGGAAAACGCAGTTCCTTACTTGTTACTTCTATCTTAGGGGTAGTTATCTTTATCGATGACTATTTTAACTGCTTGACTGTAGGTACAGTTATGCGACCTGTTACAGATAAATTCAATGTAACTCGAGCAAAACTCGCTTATATCATCGATGCTACAGCAGCACCAATTTGTATTATCGCTCCAGTATCCAGCTGGGCAGCAGCAGTTAGTTCTTCACTTCCAGAAGATAGTGCTATTGATGGTTTCTCTTTATTCTTGCAGACAATTCCTTTTAATATGTATGCATGGTTTACTATTATCTTTATGTTGTTCTTGATTTGGACTGGCAAAGATTTTGCCGCTATGAAGACTTTGGAACAAAGAAGCAATGGTAAATTAATTATTCCTGAAGAATATAAAGAAGAACAGATGGAAATTGTAGGTAATGGTAAAATCTTAGATTTATTATTACCACTTATCGTTTTAATCGGTGGCTGTATCTTCGGTATGCTTTATACTGGCGGTATTTTAGATGGTGCTAGTGTATCTGACTCTTTTGCCAATTGCGAATCTGCTAGAGGTCTAGTAATTGGTTCCTTTATCGCTTTAGTGTTCACATTCTTACTTTATGTGCCACGTGGAGTACTCCGCTTTGGCAAATTCTGCGAATGCTTTAACCAAGGTTTTAGAGCTATGACACCTGCTATTTTTATTTTATGCCTTGCCTGGAGCTTATCTGGTGTTTGCGGTGAAGATTATTTGAATATCGGTGGTTATGTTGGCGGTATCGTTTCCAACAATGCTACTGTAGGTATGTTCATGCCAGCAGTATTCTTCCTTGTAGCTATTGGTCTTGCATTCGCTACAGGTACATCTTGGGGTACATTCGGCATCTTGATTCCTATCGCACTTGCTGTAGTATCTACAGATCCACATCTTTTAGTAGTTACAGTAGCAGCAGTATTAGCTGGTGCTGTAGGTGGTGACCATGTATCACCAATATCGGATACTACTATCTTGGCTTCTGCGGGAGCTCAATGTAGTCATATCGACCATGTAAGTACACAGGTTCCATATGTAATCGTAGTAGCTACATGCTCTTTCTTAGGATATTTAGTAGCAGGTATTGCAGGTAGTGGCTGGATCGGTGTAGTAGCTGGTTTCGTTATTTTAGCTATAGCTATGGCTTATATTTATAAAGTTTTAATGAAAGATTAATAAAGAAAACTCTAGGATTTAAATTCTAGAGTTTTTTTTATATATAAGTTTAGATTTGATATTATTAGGAAAATTATATTTTTTTGTAAAATATAAATATAAAATAAGGAAATAATATAGTATTGGATTTTTACATATATATGATATAATATAAAATTAGTTAAGAATGGATTTATAAATTAATAATAAAATTTGTGGAGGTTTTTATGGGAAGATTTTATAAAAAAGCGATAGTTACAGCTTTATTAGTATCAGCATTATCAACTACTGCTTTTGCAGCGCCAGAAGATGTATATACAAATATTGCTGATAGTGCAGTGATCATGGATGAGGCAGATACTTCAGTGTTCAAGCCAGCATCTTTAAAATCATTAGATGATTATGATGAACATTATCGTTTATATAAATATGATACGATATCAATTAGAATAATTGGCTTTAGAAATGCTCAGGGATTGGATAGCATTATGATCGGTACAGATGGCTATGTAAATCTACCTTATGCTGGTAGCGTAAAATTAGCAGGTCTAACTATTGAAGAAGCAAAACAGGTATTGACTGCAAAATTTGGTAGATATATTAAAATACCTGATATGTCAATAATCGTCACTAATTATGGACCTAGAAAAGTACAGGTATTAGGAGAAGTCAATAGTCCTGGTACAGTGGAATTAGCTTCTGATGATATGAATGTATTATCTGCTATTTCTAAAGCTGGATGGGTGACTACATATGGTCGTATCAAAAAAGTGCAAGTTATTCGCATAGATGATGGTGTTATGTATGTAAAAGAAGCTAATATTAAAGATTATATAGAAAAACATGATATCAGTCAGAATTTTGCTCTAGAAGATGGAGATATCTTATATATTCCTAAATCCAATAAAATTGACTTCCATAAAGACGTATTACCACTTATCAATGTATATAGTACGTATAGAGCTTTGACTGATTAATTAGGAGTGAAATAATGGATATAAATAATGCAAATGATAATGATACAATTGATTTAAGAAAATTGTTTTCTTTAATGATCGAAAAGAAAACGATAGTTATAGCAATAATAGTAATTTGTACTATTATCGCTACTATAGTGGCTTTTGTCTTACCAAAATCTTATCAATCTACTACACTTGTGCGTGTAAAATCTGGTAGTTCTATGTCAGGCTATGCAGCTATGGCAGCTGGTTTTGGTATAGATATAGGTGGAGGAAGTTCTGGTTCACCTGAATCTTATATTGAATTGATGAAATCTCGTGAAGTCTTAGAGCCTATTATTGCTAAATTAGATTTACCAGATGAAGATAAAGAAAAATTAACAGCAGAAGGTTTTGCAAAGAAAAATTTAGAAGTTACTAATATTAAAAAGACAGATTTAATAACTATAGCTGCTTATGGTAAGACTCCAGAGGAAGCACAGATGATTTCCCAAGGGGTAGCAGATAATTTTTTAGCTTTGATGACTAAATTAAATAAAGAAGATAATTCTTCTGTATTAAAATTCCTTGATGAACGCATGAAAATCGCTAAAGAAGAGATGGAAACAGCGGAAAATAAATTGCAAGCATATCAGCAGGAACATAAAATCTATGCACCAGATGCTCAAACTAAATCTATTATTGATAGTTTAAATACTTATGATAATAGTATTGCACAGCTTCAAGCTCAGAGTGAAGGAAATAGTGCAAAACTTGCTGGCGTGACTAGTCAATTAGAACAACAAAATGCATCTTTATTAGAATATAATGTTTCTGATAATACAAATATCGGCAATATCCGTGAGTCTATAGTCAATAAACGTGTAGAACTTGTAGGACTTCAGCAACAATTTACTGATGAACATCCAGATGTTATTAAAGCGAAAGAAGAACTAAATAGCCTTGAGAAATCATTATCTGACGAAATTGCAAAGGCTGTAAATTCTCAATCAGTAACATTAAGTCCAGTACAAGCGAGCCTTTTAAAGGATAAAATCAGCACCGAAGTGCAGATATCTGTAAATAATGCTTCTTTAGAAGCTTTGAAAGCAAAACAAGCAGAAGCCCAAGAAAGTATAGCTACATTATCTGCTGATAGTGTGGAATATATGCGTCTATCTCGTGAAGCGAATATCACAGGTCAAGTATATACTTCTCTTGTTCAAAACTATGAACAGACTAGAATTCAAGAAGCGAAAGATTCTATGGATATTCAGATCATCGATGCAGCAGATTTGCCAAAAGAAGATATGCCAGCTAAGCCAAATAAAAAATTAATTGTAGTTATTGGTTTTGTCTTAGGTATAATGTTCAGCTTTGGTTATATTTTATATAATTATAGTAGAAGATATGGTTTATAATAGGAAATAAAAGTAAAAGGAGAAGTATAGATTTTAAGATAAATATAGCTTCTCCTTTTATACTATAAATAAAAATAAATGCAATGTAGGTGAATTTATTGGCACAAAATTATAAAACTAATCTAAAACAGAATATCCGCATAATTTGGTCCGGTATATCACTGATGGCAGATTATCTAGCGGTATTATTAGCAGAGATAATAGCTATATATTTTAGTGAAGAAAATCTTCGTTATATAGATTTATTTATCGTTATACCGTTTATTTATATAGCTTTTATCGCTGCTGCAAGAACTTATCGACGCATTATTCCTTTTTGGCAGAGGGTTGAGTCGCTTTTTTATAGTAGTATCTATAGTATTATAGCTATTTTATTATTCTTTTTTGTGCGAGCAAGTTCTACTGAACATAGTATAGCTTTTTTAGCTTTATTGTGGTTAGCTAGTTTTATTTGTTTAGTGATAATGCGTTATATTTTAAAACGCATCTTAGATGAACGCAAGATATTTAGAATACCATTGTTAATTATTGGCGCTCAAGAAGAAGCATTGGCTTTTATTGAGAGTATAAATAATGATATAGGCATGAGCTCATATAAGGTGGTAGGTCTAATCAGTGATAAAAAGCCTTTAAAAACATTACAAGATTATCCTTTATTGGGTAATTTTGAGGATATTGAAAAAATAATAAAATCTACTGGCGTAAATAATGTATTGATAGCAGTTCCTTATCTAGAGCAAAAAGAAATGCATAATATTATTTATCGTGTACAACCTTTAGTAAAAAATATCTGTATTATTCCTAACCTTACAGCTATTCCTATGGGGGGAATAGATGTAGAAACATTTTTTACGGAAAAAATCATGCTTATTCGTGTGCGTAATAATTTAGAACGTAGATTTAATCGCATTATTAAATATTTATTTGATATGATATTGACTATAGTGGGAACAATTTGTATTTCTCCACTTTTAGTCATTATAGCTATATGGATATATAAAGATTCTCCTGGACCTGTGATATTTAAACATATGCGAGTGGGTAAAGATGGAAAGGAATTCCCTTGTTACAAATTTCGTTCTATGTGTGTAGATGCCAAAGAAAAATTAGAAGAATTATTGCGAAATGATCCTGAAGCAAGAGCAGAATGGGAACGAGATTTTAAATTAAAGCATGATCCTAGAATTACTAAATCAGGAGCTTTTTTGCGTAAGACTAGCCTTGATGAATTGCCACAGGTTTTTAATGTATTAAAAGGTGAGATGAGTCTTGTAGGACCAAGACCTATAATTAAAGCAGAGATGCAGCGTTATGGTAATTATATTGATGATTATTTGATGGTGCGACCAGGAATTGCAGGAATGTGGCAATGTAGTGGTCGTAATGATATAGATTATACAGAACGTGTGCATATGGATAGTTGGTATGTGCGCAATTGGTCTGTATGGCTTGATATAATGATTTTATGGAGAACATTTAAAGCAGTATTTGCAAAAAAAGGAGCTTATTGATCAATGAAAATTATTATTTTAGCAGGTGGTGGGGGTACTAGATTATTCCCTTTATCTAGAGATTGTTATCCTAAACAATTTCTGCATGTAATTGGAGATAAATCTTTACTTGCGCAAACTATAGAGAGATTTTTAGGCTTAGTAGAAGCAAAAGATATTATTATTGTGACTAATGAGCGTTATATTTTTCATGTGCAGGCAGAATTAAAAACTATAAATGCACAAGAAGCACATATTATCACTGAACCTATGGGAAAAAATACAGCTCCCGCTATTGCTTTAGCACAGACTTATTGTCAAGATGTACTGCAATGTGATGATGATGAGATTTTATTTGTTAGTCCTTCAGATCATTTAATTAAACCAATAGATGCTTTTCAAAATTTAATCAGAAATGCTCAAGATATAGCTAAAGATAGTGTAGTAACTTTGGGAATTAAGCCTACAAAGCCAGAAATTGGTTATGGTTATATTGAAGCAGAAAAAAATAATAATTTAGCTAAAAAAGTTATTTCTTTTAAAGAAAAGCCAGATTTAGCTACAGCTAAAGAATATATCACTTCTGGTAATTATTATTGGAATGGTGGTATGTTTATGTTTAGTATAGCTACTATGCAGGCTGAATTAACTAAATATATGTCAGCAATAATAGATATCACCCAAAATGGTTATCAATATACAGTAGATAATTTTATAAATATGCCAGATATATCCATTGACTATGCAGTAGCAGAAAAATCACAAAAGATGATGATGATACCAATGGAAAATATTTATTGGAATGATATTGGTAGTTTTGACGCTATTGCAGAAGTACTTTCTGATAAGGATAAGAATGTATTTAAAGGTGATATTTTAGCGGAAAATTGTACAGATACGATGATTATCGGTGATAATCGTCTAATAGCTGGTATTGATTTAGAAAATTTAATGATCATTGATACTCCCGATGCATTGCTTGTAGCCAAAAAAGGTGAGAGTCAGAAAGTAAAAAATATAGTGAATAAGCTTAAGCAGAATAAACGTAAGGAAGCAAAAGAAAATGTCACAATGTATCGTTCATGGGGAAAATATACTTTACTTACAGAAAGTGAAGGGTATAGGGTACGTAAGATAGAGATGGATCCAGGAGCTTCACTTACTATGCAGATGCATTATCATCGTAGTGAGCATTGGACAGTTATTTCTGGTACAGGTAAGATAATTATTAATGATAGAGAAAGTATTTTTACAGAAAATAAAAGTACTTATATTCCTATGGGAGTAAAACATAAATTATCTAATCCAGGAAAAATACCTTTAATTATTATAGAGGTGCAATCTGGTAAATATATTAATGAAGATGATATTGTAGTTTTTGAGGATAACTAATGAAAATAGTACATGTAGTAGAATGTTTTGCAGGTGGAGTGTTTAGTTTTTTATCTAATTTGACTAATGAATTAGATAAAGAAGAATATATAGTAATTTATGGTATTAATAGAGATAATACTCCTAGTGATTTTAGAGAAAAATTTCCGCCAAATACAAAATTTATACCATGGAAAAATGCCAGTAGAAGTTTAAATCCTTTAAAAGATATAAAAGCTTTATGGGAATTATATATTATATTAAAAAGAATAGATGGTATAGATATAATTCATTTACATTCTAGTAAAGCAGGTTTTCTCGGTCGTATAGTAAGTTTTTTATTGGGGAAATCAAAGAAAACGATATATACCCCACATGCAATATCTTTTTTGCGTTTAGATGTGAGTCCTAAAAAAAGAAAAATTTTTATTGCGATGGAGAAATTTGCTAGTTTTTTTGGTGGGAAAATAGTAGCTTGTTCTCAATCTGAAAAAGAGGCTATCGAAGAGCAAGGAATAAAAAATGTTACTTTTATTAATAATGGTATAAAACCATTACAGATAGAAAAAAAAGTAAACACAAGTGATAAAATAACAATAATTTCTGTAGGTAGATTATCTATCCAAAAAAATCCTAAGCTTTTTAATGATATAGCTTTAGAATTTATAGATAATCTTAATATTCAATTTATTTGGTGCGGTGATGGTGAATTAAAATCAGAATTGACTTCACCAAATATAAAATGTACTGGTTGGATGGAACGAAAAGAATTGGAAATTTATTTAGCTAATGCGGATATATATTTATCTACTTCATTATGGGAAGGTATGCCCTTATCTGTATTAGAAGCTATGTCTATAGGCATACCTTTAGTGTTATCAAATTGTATTGGTAATAAAGATTTGATAAAAGGAAATGGTTTTTTATATAATAATAAATATGCGTGTGTAAGATATATTAAATATATCTTACAAGAAGATGTTATTATAAACAAACTGAGATTAAATAATAAAAATTTATTTAAAAAATATTTTTGTGTAAATAAAATGGCACAAGATTATTTGAAAATATATAGGAGTTTATATAGTGGAAAAATATATTATTCTTAATAAAAAAATATGGTTTATAATAATAATAATAATATCGTTAATAAGCGTATTTTTAAAAATATTAGCAATTGATAAATTTGAGTTTGATAGTAAAAATATTTTGGATATTGAAAAATCATTTAGAATGGTGGATAATATATCAATATCTGGAAGTTTTGAATCTGCAGGATTAATATATTACTTTATAAATATATTTAATTTAAATAGTATAGAAGAATGGGCGATATATATTTCTATATTATTTATATTTATAAATTTTAAGATAGTAGAAAATATAAAAATAATAAAAGTGAAAAATTTTTTATTTTTATTAATAAGTTTATTTTTATGGTATATAATAGCAGCAGGAATAACAAAAGAAGTAATACAAAGTATATATTTTATAATAATATATATTATTATAAAGCATAAAAGAATTACAAGAAATTATAAATGTTTATTTTCTGTAGTATTGTTATGTATATCTGCTATATTATTTAGAGAATATTATGTATTAGTGGCTTTTTTTACTTTGATTATGTATATTATTTATATTAATTTAAGAAAAAAAGTATATAGTAAAAAAAAGATGTATATAATATCTCAATTATATATTTTTTTTGTAATAGGAATTTTTTTATTTATTATAAGTTATATATTTCCAGAGGAATATGAGCGAATCATATATTTAAGAAGTTTAGGGTATGCATATTTAGAAGAAGTAGGAACAGATTCTTTAATAAAAAATTTAATTGATGGAGATAATATATATATATATATTATAAATTATATTATAAATTATATTAGAATATTAATTCCTATTGATTTAGTAATTATAGGAAAATTATATTATATACCGTTTATAATTTATCAGATAATATTAGTGTATTTTTATATAAAAAATATTAGTATTATGAAAGTATTAGATGATAATAAATTTCTCAGTATAACAATAATGACAGCTTTTTTTATGGTATCAGCATTCATGGAACCAGATTATGGTTCATGGATTAGACATCAAACAGCATGTTATTATTTAATTGTGTTATTATTAGAGTAAAATATTTATTAAAATAATTGGAGAAAAATAAATGAAAATATTAGTAAACTTTTTAGGTAGAAAAGGTGGAACAGCATTATATTCGTATGAAATGACAAAAGCTTTAATTGAAAATGGTGCAAAAGTATCAGCAATAATATCTTCTAAAAATCATATGATTAATAAATGGAAGAGCTTACCATTAAATAAATTATATATAATTAATACGTATGATAATAAATATAGTTTTATTGTAAATAGTATTAAATTTATCCTGTTTGATAGATTTATTTTAAAAAAAGAAATAAAGAAAGATAATATAGATGTAATATATATACCATGTTTTCATCCATGGTATTCTTTTATAAATAAAATGTGTTCAAAAGCCAAAAAAGTTTTTACAATACATGATCCATTACCACATAGTGGTGGATTTTTTGATAATAAATTAATATGGATTATGCAAAAAAATGATTTAAAAAAGGCAGATAAAATAGTTATATTATCAGAGTGCTTTAGAAATTATGTAATTAATTTTTATAAGAAAAAAAATGAACAGGTTTGTGTAATACCACATGGTGTTTTTAATTATTATAAAGATGTAAAAAAAGATCAGAGCATTATATATGAAAATGATAAAATTAATTTTTTGTTTTTTGGTAGAATTGAAAAATATAAAGGATTATTGATATTAGCAGAAGCGTATAAAAGATTAAGAGAAAAATATAATAATATTACATTGACAGTAGCAGGAAATGGAGATTTTAGTTTATATAGAGAAGCTTTTAGAGGATTGAAAGATTTTAGATTAGTGAATAGATGGATTGATGATAATGAAGTAAATGAATTTTTTTCAGGAAATAATATTGTTACTGTTTTGCCTTATATAGATGCTACACAATCAGGTGTTGTCAATATTGCAATGATAAATAAATCATTAGTAATAGCAACAAATGTAGGAGGATTAAAAGAACAAGTAAAGGATAAAGAAACAGGTATATTAGTTTCGTCTAATAATGTTAAAGAATTACAAGAAGCAATGGAATATGCAATATTAAAAAGAGATGTATGTAATAAATATATACAAAATGCTAAGAATGAAATGAATAGACTTTCGTGGAGTAGTTTAGGAAAAGTTTTATTAGATGAAATAAAGATGATATATTAAAGGAGTTAAATTTATGAAAGATATAAAAATAATAGCTAATTACTTACCACAATATCATATTACAGAAGAAAATAATAAATGGTGGGGAGAGGGATTTACAGATTGGATAGCAACAAAAACAGCTAAACCATTATTTAGAAATCACAAAGAACCTAGAGTGCCTTTAAATAATAATTATTATAGTCTAGATGATATTAATGCTATACGTTGGCAAGCTAATTTGGCAAGAAATTATGGAGTTTATGGATTTGGAATATATCACTATTGGTTTTCATCGAATCAGAAATTATTATATAAACCAGCAGAACTATTATTAAATAATAAAGATATAGATATTAATTATATGTTTATTTGGGATAATGGTTCATGGAAGCGAACATGGAAAAAAGAGAAATTTGCAAATGATTGGGCTCCTAAATTTGATAATAATTTAAATACTGAGAATAATAATGGTATATTAGCTGAATTAATATATGGTGGAGAAGAAGATTGGAGAATACATTTTGAATATTTATTAAAATTTTTTAAAGACAAAAGGTATATAAAAATTGACGATAAGCCAGTTTTTGCTTTTTTTCAGCCATTTAATGATTTTGAAACAATAAAAAAAATGTCTAATTATTGGGATAAATTAGCTAAAAAAAATGGATTTAATGGTATTATTTGTGCAACAAGAGAAAATTATAAAAAAAATCATTTGGAATATAAAATACGATATAGTCCTTTTTCTCCTGAATATATATTAGATAA
>OGEA01001389.1_pt1 | contig 10962 bp, 10 predicted proteins | sample 1570531 | NCBI WGS metagenome assembly OGEA01 (sample SAMEA2581973, study PRJEB24529) | metagenome | biome: Human gut stool | place: China | collected 2011 | reverse complement strand
AGTACTACACCGTCATTGGCTCGGGCGCCATAGATGCCGGTGATTCATCACGGCTCTGTGCCTCGGAAAGTGCCTTCTGCAATTCTGCCTCGGCAATACTCCGGGCTTCCTGTTCCTGCTCTTTTTGTGCCGCAAGGGACTGTTCCTGTGATGCGCGCTGTACACTTTCTTCCTGTAATTTTGCCGCCGCCTTCTGATTGTTTTTATGACTGCCGTAAGCAAAAATGCCTGCCGCACATACCGCGATTATAATAAGAATCATTCCTGTAATCAGCAGTTTTTTCTTTCCGTTTTCTAATTCTTTCAAATGCGCACTGCCTCCATTTTCTCATAAAATAAATGCTGAAATACCGCAATCACTCTGCCGACTCCCAGGGCCGCAATCAACATTCCGATACTGAGACCGATAATTTTGTGCGCAAAAATCAGTCCGGTGATAATGGTCATTTTTCTGCCTCTTGTCTGATAAATTCAATCTTATATTTCTGTAAATCATAGACATTTGCAAAAAATCCCCTGAGAATCGTTTCCGCGTTGCTCTCCGCATTTTCAAGCAGACCGTTTGCAACCGCATCCTGCTTCGCATTTTCAATCAGCATTTTCAGGGCATCGTTATTATCCGCCAATTTGATTGGTGTGAAAATGCTTTCTTCCTCATGATACACCTTAAAGGTATCCGTGTTGATTTCACTGCTTAAAATCTGCACCTGCGGCAGACGAACCTGAATTATGCTGTTATCTTCGTCAACGCTCCATTCAATTTGACTAAAATCCAGTCCCGCTCTCACTTCTACATCATAGCTGTAAATGTATTCGCTCTGTGTAAACGGAATCGTCATTCCAAACAACTTACGCGAATCCTTTGTGACATTCATCTCCGTACAGTAAGCCGCCTGCGTGACCATCTGCCCGATATTTTCAAAGCCAATCCGCGTTGTCTTGCTCTCCGACTCTGCCGGCTGTCCACTGCCCTTTCTAAGCCCCGCAATGCCGGCAATCACCGCCAGCACCAGCAGTAATATAATTACCAGCTTTATAAACAGATGTCCTCTGAATATAAGGATGGTTTTCTTTTCAATAATTTCTTTTTTTGTATTTTCTTCACTTTGTTCTTTCATGGTTGTCCTCGTTTTTGTGGTTGGTTTGTATTATTTTATCATTATTCGTGAATACCCGCAATATATCAAATCTTCATTTGGGTGCGAATCTTATCAATCAATGCCAAATCCGCAGGAAGCCAGTTTACGCTGTCAAGCGTTTCCCTTGTAAGCCACTTTGCCGCCTCTGCTTCTTTTAGTATCAGATTTCCCTCGATGACTTCACACCAGAAACAATCCATGCTTGATTCTTGTATTAATTCCCAGATAAGTCAGGCTTATAACTTTACATTGTACTGACTACTGCATTATTAATATTTTACATCTGCTGAATTGCAATATTATATCTCTTCTCTTTTATCCAACTTAATATTTGTATCTTGTTTTCCTCTGACATATTTTTTCCAAAAATAATTTTTTTCGGTAATGGTACGGATATCAACTTTCCTTTTTCATTATCCAAAACTCCTAGATTTTTTTCGTAACATGCATATCTCCATTCCAACTGCTCACTCCAATGTTCGCCATTACTTCCTACTGGATATTTAGTATACAATTGCATAAATACCATCCATTGCTTGCTATCACATTCCCTTATATCCAATTCTCTTTTTAGTGAATAAGATACGGGTGCAAGCAAAAGATTATTTGCGTTTTTCAATTCCCAAAAATCATATTCTATGCAAAAACCATTATACCCATTCGCATAATTTTCCCACATATATTCATTCTTTTCAGTTTCTGAAAACGAACAAACAAAACTGTCTTTTTTACTCGTATCTGCAATTGATAAAACATCTCTTTTATACTTATGATTCTTAAATTTCTCATTTTGAACAGCCAACATATCAATGCACTGACATATGGCATACGTATTTTTGACTCTAAATCTTGCATCTTCGCTATCATCAAGATATATCGCCCTGCCAATCCATACTTTATTTTCTTTTAAAGCTTCAATATCTCTCTGCTCTCCATATCTATATTTAAATAAACTTTTAGGTGCTGCAACAGCAATCAATTTATTTACTGTATCCATCTCATTTTTCATTAATGCTTTTACAAATTTACTTCTACATTGCTCGTCCATATATCTCCTTATTTATCATTTATCTCAATTTTTATTTTCATTTTAAACCTTTTAATTATGCAAACTTCTTAAATTATCAAACCTAATAACTTAATGTTTATGCAAGAATACACACTATTTTTTATAACCCATATTTTTTGACTATCTCTTTCTTTTCCTGCAACCGTTTTGAAGTAATTGGCTTACCATTAAATCCGAATGCCATTTTTATCACCTTATCCATTTCCCATTTATTCATAGGTGTTTGATTTATAAATGCTTTCATTGCCGGTGCATATGTTTTCCCATCTATTTTAGTTTGTACGATATGAGGATATAAATAAACAATATATTTTTGATATTCATCTATTCCACTGCATAATTCAGTTTTTAAATAATTCTTTAAGCCAACAAAAAACATTCTTGAATAGAATACCTCATATATTTTTCGTTTAAATATTTTATAATATTTAAATGAAACTTTACTACTTTTGAAAATAAGTCCATGTTTGTAACTTAATATTCGTATTAATTGCATTGGTATCGTTGAGTGACCTCTCCATATATAATTAAAACTATGTTTTATTAATTTTCGTATCTTTTGAACTATATTAATTATCCCTTTTACTAATACCTTGGGATTTTTTAATATTTGCAACATTCGTTTTGGCATAGCTATTTTTACGCCATTTGATGTTTTCGTACCTTTATATTTATCACCAAACCACGACTTAATAAATTCAAAAGATACTGCTGAATACGAACTTTTACGTTTCCAATACAGGCGATCTTCAAATTCGACTATAATATTTAATCGTTCGTCTAATTCTTTATCAAATTGAACTCTATAATATGGATATTTCCAAATATTATCATAGATTTCTGTAAAAGAACGAAAAACCTCTGTTATATTGAACATCCAATGTATAGCTACTACCAATAATACTACTGACAAAATATCTAGGTATGCTGGTAATATCTGAAAAGTCCTTTGGCACCAATCCCTTACCAAATCTATCCTAAAAATTATAGCTCCTAGAACAGCCCATATTTTATATTGAAATATACCCATATAAACAAAATCCATTACCTTATAATGGAATTTTTTTATAATAACAAGTTTCATTTTGTCCGTAGTAAAATACTCAAGAACTAAAAAAATCATTAACATAACTAATATTAGTAACAATATTTTTGAATTTTCATTATCAAATGTCATTCCATAAGAACATATGTATATAATTGCAATTTTCTGTTTCTCATTTAATTTATCAACTGTAATAACTGATATTACAAATATTAAATATAATAAAAAGAAGTTTCTTGAAAATAAATCTGTTATCATATCTTTCCTCCCTTATCTTTTGTACATATACCTAATTCTGCTCCGGACACTTCTATAAATTTAAAAACATTTTAGCTTATGACATCATTTCTTTGCGAATCTTATCAACCAGCGACAAATCTGCCGGAAGCCAGTTTACACTGTCAAGTTTTTCTCTTGTAAGCCACTTTGCCGCCTCCGCTTCTTTTAGTGTCAGATTACCCTCGGTGACTTCACACCAGAAACAATCCATACTTAAATGAAAATCCGGATAATCATATTCTACTGTGTCGATTAAATCATATACCTTAATCTTTGTATCCAGTTCTTCCATAATTTCCCTGTAAAGTGCCTGCTGTGGTGTTTCACCCGCTTCTATTTTTCCACCCGGAAACTCCCACAAACCTTTAAATTCTCCATAGCCTCTAGCTGTTGCAAATATTTTCTTTTTCTGTGTTATTGAATCACAAATTACCGCCGCCACTACTTTTATTGTTTTCATTTTTTCTCCTTTTTGCTTTTTATCAGCCATTTACAATATATTCATAAATATCTTCACGTACCGGTGTATCCAAAAGCCACTCGATCTCCACTGCCGTCTTATTTGTATTTGGCATGATAATCTCATTGGTTTTTCCGGTTGCGCACATTCGTCCTAAATAATAAAATTCTTTGGAAATTTTATCATCTTTATTTTTTCTGATAAACAGCTCGACATCAATTTCCCGTTCTTTTGCATGAATAAAATTTTGCACATCTTCCGACTGTACACTCCGTCCACTTTTAGAAATTGCTATTAATCGGTTCATTCCTGTAAAATGGTCTTCGTACTTTGTTGTATCACTAATATTGTCAGATTTATCATAATTAATAAACACCGGAAATGTCTTTGTTTTTTTATCAAACTTATATCCGCCAATATTTAACGGAACTTCATTATGCTCCCAATCGAGCAACCTGCACGCATCTTCATATGTATATTTTTTATACAAAACTAAATTCGTATTCTGATACCGTTCCCGATATTCTGCTAAATAACGTCCTATTCCATATTCCACTAATTCTGTCACAATGTCTTTAAATGCTTTATTTTCAAGCATTTTTGCAAATGTGTCGCTGATACCATACTCCGTATTGTCGCCCAGCAGACGTTTTGCATACATTTCCACTCTATCCAAATGGTTTCTATCTACATTTTTACGGTCATAAAATGAAACGACATGGTCCATAGTTTCCTTCTTGATGAAAATACAATTTTCATATGTCTTTTTCCCTGTTCCTGCCGGAAATTCATTCGTCATTACATTAATAACATTCTCTACCGTATTTCTATTCATTGTAATGTCATAACACTGAATCAATGTATCCTGCATTTTTCCGATTAAACCGTGTGGATTTTCCAATAAATTTTTTAATAAAACCAGTTCATGGATTCTTTTTCCGTCTGACAATTTTTTTGATATAAATTCCACAATCTTTTCTTCATCTTTGGACAGTCTTATTGTGTATTCTTTTTCATATTTTTCTAAAAACTTATAGTACGACCCCAGGTTTGCATTATCAAAAATGTGTTGTACATCCATTTCCCCATATCGGTCAAAATCAACAAGCGCGGGAATTCTTCCCAGCTTATTTTTTAAGTTCTGATAATTTTCCTTGATTAGCTTAATATCACTAAAATTAGCATTATCGATTGCACTAAATATACGTTTCTGTGAAATCTCATCAAAATGAATTGTGCTGGAACCCGGAATAATCCGTGCCCCTTCTACCACGTATCGGCGAACATTATCTTTATTGTAACTTCTATCCCCTGACAGTGCGATTGGAATCATAAAGTTATTTTTATAATTTCCAATAAAATCTAACACAACCGTATATTCCTTATTTTCAGCCTTTCTAAGGCCTCGTCCTAATTGCTGGATAAAAACAATCGGTGATTGTGTCGATCTTAGCATAATTACCTGATTTACTTCTACAATATCCGTACCTTCAGAAAAAATATCCACCGACAGAATATAATCCAATGGCTGCATTTCATCCGTTGCATCTTTTTCGTCCATTGCCAGTCTTTCTATCGCTTTTTCACGCATTTCTTCCGATGCTGAACCGTCAAGAGCAATCGTTCTGAATCCTCTCTCATTCATTTTTTGTGACAGCTCTTTTGCTTCATTTACTCTGCTGCAAAATATCAGTCCTTTTACTCTGTCTCCGCTATACCCATAATAATCCGCCTGCCGTATCACATAATCTACACGCTCATCACTGGTTAAATATCTAAAATCTTCCAATTTCTGTTCTTTTGTACTATTTTTATTTTCACCGATTGTATCATCAACCCATTCCAAATCTGTTATGCCAAAATAATGAAACGGACATAGTAAATCTTCTTCCATAGCCTGTTGCAATCTGATTTCATATGCAATATTGTGATTAAAGATTTCATAGATGTTTCTACCCTCTATATAGTCATCTCTTTTATCTGGTGTAGCAGTCATTCCTAATGTAAACTGCGGCTTAAAATAATCCATGACTTTTTTATAGCTTGCCGCACTTACATGATGCGCTTCATCATATATAATCGCTTCAAAATGCTCCTGCTTAAAAAGGCATAAATTTTCGTCTTTACTTAATGTCTGAATTGTTGCAAATACATAATCTCTATCAATCTCTTTTTTATTCAGCGTCCCTGAAAACATTCCCATAGATACACTTTCACCGAACACTTTACAAAAAGACTTCATTGCCTGCTTTGCAATTTGATTTCTATGCACTACAAATAACACTTTGTTAAAGCCAAAATGTCTCATAGCAAATGCGGCGGCATATGTCTTACCCGTTCCCGTACTGGATAACAGCAATGCCTTATCAATATTTTGCTCTATCATTTTCGCTAAATTATCAATAAATGCCACCTGCATTTTATTTGGTTTTAATGTGTATCTGTCAAATTCAACAACCGCTTCCGATGCCGCCTGTCGCTGCTGTTCTCTGATAAGCTGCTGCTTACGATAACGCTTTTTATATTCATCAATATATTCTTCGTAATCTGCTGTATGTGAATCCTGCCACAGCTCTTTAAATTCATTTAATATTTCCTTTGCAACTTGTCCTTGCTGGGTAGATACAATTTTTGTATTCCACTCTCGATTGGTCGTAATCGCACTCATTGTCATATTGGAACTTCCAATAATAATCCGATACAGTTCATCTTCTCTGAAAATATATCCCTTTGTATGAAATCCGTCTTTCGGAGAATCGCAACAATATATCTTTAAAGAGATATTCCCAATTTATCAAGGGCCTTCGGCTCTGTAAATAACTGATAATCCGTTGTGATAATTTTCCCCGGTATTCCTTTTTTCTCAAGTTCCTTTAAAATTATAAGCAGCGGTGTAATTCCACTTAACTTAATAAATGCCACACTTATAAAAAATTCATCACATTTTTTTAATTCCTTTTCTAATGAAACAAGCACTTTCTTTCCCTGCTTATAATCATTAGAAATAAACTCCGGTTGATATGCCAAATTAGAATTTATTGTCCCATCTATAAATGCCGTTTCCAGTGATTGTTTTACTTCCTGTACCTTCATTTCCAATCTTGTTCCCTCTCTTCCACCCTGAATTCTGACAGTACCATCCGCTTCACCGGTTCGCCTTTGATATGGCTGGCTTCCATGCGCCATGCGCCGCTTCTGATACTTGAATCCATAAGTTTTAACACATAAATATTGTCAAAGCGGTTATAGATGGAATCGCCGCCAAGTCCTGACAGGCAGATGAGCTGCGTATTCGTTTTCTTTGCCATCTCCATCAGTGGTTTCAGCAGATGTTCCGCATTGGTCTGTGCAAGCGGATTATCCATAATCAGCACCTTGCCTTCCTCTCCCGTGGTAAACAAATCACTCTCATCCCGCCGCATATAACTAAGCAGACAGGTCAGAATCACAAACGCTGATAAAAAGCCCTCGCCGCCGGAATTGGCTGATACCTCTGCCCATGTAATCGGGACTTCACGTTCCGCTTCAATCTTATACAGCTTAATTTTTACACTGCCGATACCCATAGTATCATCATACAGTCTTTTTGTTGTAATGACATTTCCCAAAAATTCATTCAGATTTTCATTCTTATCAATCGTATCAAGGCCGTTTTGTATCACCTGCTCAAAATAATCGTGCAGTTTCATACGGAAATGTTCCTGTTCGCTTTCCCAGTCTGATACCTGAATTTTTAACATTTTAATGTTTCTGCCGCGCACGCTGATTGTTGAATTTTTATCAATCATTGCAATATTCGCATTAACACTGCGCACGTATTCTAAAAACATTTCTTCAATGTTTTTCTGTTCATTGTCGATGCTTGCAAGATCAATTTTAAGTTTTTCCAGCTGGCTCTCATATGAAGCCTTATTCACAGCATACTGCTCTGCCAAATTCTTTGGACTGGCAGTCTGTGTCAACAGACTGTCAAATGTTTTCTTAAAATAATCTTCTGCATAAATATCTTTTGCCGCAATTGAACGGATTTCTTCTGCCAGACGGTTCTGCTCATCCTTTAACCGTGACAGTGCCGTCAGCAGATTTCTTTTTACCGTCTTCTGATACCGGGTAAGTTCCTGTGCTTCTACTGTTTCAATATCCGGAATCTGCTGTCTGATTTGTTCCTGTTCCTCCGGTGAAGCTGACACCGGTTCATCTGCATATTCGGATACACTTCCTGCCTGGACCTCCAGCTGATTTTTTTTGTTTTCCAGATTTTTTAATGCTTTTTCAATCGACTGTACCTCATATTTTTTCAGCTGTATACGTTCTTTAAAATCTGTATCCGTAATTGTTTCCGGTAATACGCTGTATGAAGAAGCGGATGCAGCTTAAAATTCAGCTTATCACTGACATCACCGTAATCCGGCTCTTTCACATACTCCCAGAATGCCACGGGAAGCGCCGGCTTTTTACCATTTGTTCCTGCACTGCGGACCGGTGCCAGCGTTCCCTGTGAGAGTTCAAGCATAATATCTGCATACAGCTGTCCATACTCTTTTTCAGGAGATTGTGCGATAATATCTTTTAAAAACACTTTCCTTTTTTTCATATATTATTTCCGCTTTCTAAATGTTATTTATATCTTAAATCTGCTTCCCCACAGCCCGATTTGAATTGTATTTAGTATTATTTTAACATTATTCATGAAGTGGGACAATAGAATCTTATATCTTGCTTCTTAATACGCTTTTATTATATTCATATTGTATTTTTATAGCTACAAAAAACTGCACGAAATCTTCCAAAATCCCAAAAATATGTAAAAAATCAGTAACATTTTCTCTATAAACGACCTATAATCAGTATATGATTTGCTTCGTTAGATATTATTTATATACCAAGAATGCGGCAATGTACCATTTTATTATTTTTTTTAAGAATGGAGGTTATTATGGCAGATTTTATTTTACTTAATGAAGATTTCTCTGATTTTCCCATTGGTGAATTCCCTTATGATAAGAATCATTCGGCAATGGGTGAGTATCATTTTATCCATTATCCCGGATATTATGGTAAATGGCATGACCCGGTATGCAACCACACTTATAACGGTCAGGGAGCTTCCTGGATTATTTCTGAATATAATGGAAAACATTTTATGGAGCAGATGCGTATCCGCAATGACAAGCCCCACCGGACTTTTCCTATGCTTACAAGCGGCGACAGATTCTGGCGCGATTATACTATAACTGCAAGTGTCCGTATGTTTACTACCAAATGGGGTAATGCCGGCATTGGTTTTTGTTGTCAGAACTCTGCTAATCTTCTTGTCCTTGTTTTTGAAGAACATGAACTGAGAGTTGAATACCGTCACAAGGAAGATGTTACTATTCTTGATTCTGTAGCTTTCAACTACAACTGTGACGATACTTATATCCTTAAAGCAGAAATTAAAGGCAGCCATGTTATATGCAGCGTTGATGATAAGGTCTATTTTAACATTGACACTGAATATGCCGTACAGGGTGGCAAGGTTGCCATTACAGCAACGATCCCTGCACAGTTTGGTTTTGTAAATGTTACTACTTCTGAAAGTACTGCTGCTTCTATTGATGCTGCAAGAAATGCTTATAAAGCTGAATGTGAAGATGCACAGGCACATTATCCTAAGATGAAGCTTCTCAAAAAGATTAATCTTAAGGGCTGTGGCACCGGAAGGCAGCTTCGTTTTGGTCATCTTCTTGGCAACGGCGAATACCAGATGGTTATGGCACAGTGCCAGAAAAGAGTAAACCGTGATGCTTATGGAACCATCAGCTGTCTCACCGCATTTGACCTTGACGGCAATATTTTATGGCAGCACGGTGAACCAACCAATAATCACGACATTGGCACTATATCAGCTGACATGCCTATGCAGATATATGATATTGATGGTGATGGTTTTGACGAGGTTATAACCGCCAAGAATTTTGAAATTCTTATTCTTGATGGCAAAACAGGTGAAGTCAAGAAACGTGCCAAAACACCTTTCTCTACATCAGAAGAGGACGGAACTATTATCGGTGTTCCTGATAAAATCTATGCGTTTGACAGAATTAACCCTGACGGTATGCGTATATGTAATTTCCGTGGTCTTGACAAACCACGTGATATTCTTATTAAGGATCGTTATTGCAGGGTTTATGCACTTAACGATGACCTTGAGGTTATGTGGCATTTCCAAAGTGATAAGAATACCGGGCATTTTCCTTTTGCAATTGATATTAACGGGGATGGACATGATGAACTTCTTGTAGGTTATAACATGCTTGACTGCCATGGTAACAAGATGTGGACTATGCCTGTTAATGAAGACCACATTGATGAAATTGTTCCCGGAAGATTCGAATCAGGTCCACACAAGGGCACCAAATTCTTTGCCTGCGTTGCTGGAAAGGAAGGCTTCCTGATATCTGATTTTAACGGAAAGCTTCTCAAAAAGGATGGCATAGGTCATGCACAGCGTGTCAGTCTCGCTAATTACCTTCCTGACCGCCCAGGTTATGAAATGGTTGTTGTTAATTTCTGGGGACATCAGGGAATTATATATTTCTATGACAGCGAAGGTAACCAGTTATGGGAAATGGAAAACGAACTTAATGGTAATCTCCTAACTCCTGTAAACTGGACTGGTGACGGTCAGGACTTCATACTTCTTAATGCTGATGTAGAACGCGGTGGAATGATTGATGGCAGAGGTATTCAGGTTGTTAAGTTCCCTGATGACGGGCATCCTACCATGTGTGCAGAAGCTGTAAATCTCTACGGCGATGCCCGTGATGAAATTGTTACATGGGATTATGATTCAATGTACATATATACACAGGATGATTCACCTAAAGATGATGTATATGCACCTTTCAAATATCCTGATTATAATGCTTCTAATTACCGTGGAGAGTACTCTTCCCCTGAGAATTCTTGGTAACCATTTAAGCCTATA
>OGEA01001372.1_pt1 | contig 11092 bp, 8 predicted proteins | sample 1570531 | NCBI WGS metagenome assembly OGEA01 (sample SAMEA2581973, study PRJEB24529) | metagenome | biome: Human gut stool | place: China | collected 2011 | reverse complement strand
TTTTATGCCCTGATGTTTTACTGCATCCATCTTCATCTTATAAGCATATGCCTTTTCGCTTGGAAGCAAATTTTCTCTCTGTATATTAGAATCCACCATAACGATTACGGCTTCATCATCGGTATAGTTCCGTATGAGTACTGGCATTTTACTTTTTCCAGCCAGTTCGCAACCACGTTTTCTCCTGTGACCAGCAATCAGTTCATATCCTCCCTCTGCGCGAGGACGTACCAATGCAGGATTTAAGATGCCATAATTCTTGATACTTTCTACTGTTTCAGCCATTTTTTCATCATCATTTACATGAAATGGATGATTTCTAAAAGGATGTAACTCATTTAATGGCACTTCAACAATCTGATTAAGAGTATTCTGTTCGGCTTCATTGATTCCAAGCAATTCATCATAAGTAGTAAGCTGAATTTCTTTCTTAGGTTTACGCATGATTCAGCACCTCCTGGACAAGTGCTTGATAACTGTACGCACCTTTTCCTTTTGCATCGTAAGAAAAAATACTGACACCTTCTGATGCAGTTTCGGCAAGAGCTTCTGTTCTTGGAATTGTCTGATCAAAAATTATAATCTCTGCTCCATAAGCATCTCGTACTGCCTGCTTATTTCTCTTTGAATTATTATAATGACTGCTGTCCATTGTAAACAGAATCCCTTCAATCTGTAAATCAGGATTAAATCTCTGATGAATGCCTTTCACAACTTTCAGTAATTCCATGAGGCCATCTGCCGCATAGTATTGAGGCTGCACCGGAATCAAAACGCTATCAGCTGCACTTAACGCATTAATTGTCATCATTCCCAACGAGGGCATACAATCAATCAGAATATAGTCATAATCATTTTCCAAAAGTTCCAAATATTCTTTTAAGACTTTTTCTCTGTCCTCTACCGTAAATAATGACATGTCCATTCCCGAAAGAAGTTTATTAGATGGAATTACATCTATTCCTTCCTCATGGTGTAAAATTGCTTCCCTGGGATCAAATTCTAATCCCATAATGATATTTTCCATCATTGTTTTCAATGTTACCCTTAAGTTCTTTGGAAAACCAAGTCCCATTGTCAAATGTCCCTGTGGATCAGCATCTATCAGCATTACACGTTTCCCAACCTTAGACAGTCCTACTCCAAGATTAATTGTGGTTGTAGTCTTTGCTACTCCACCTTTTTGATTTGCGATTGCGATTATTTTGCACATGATATAATTCTCCTGTTTTTCTACTATTTTTTATTTACATTAATTTTTTCAATTTCAGCATAAGCTCTATAATATTTGCTCGTCCCCTTATTTGAATAAAGTTCCGATAATTCCATAACTTCAATTTTAGGATGACGCTGCAGGATTTTCTGAAACCATGCAATATCATTCTTTGTTCCCATCAGTCTCACTTTCAGCATTAATCTATTCCTCCAAGCATGGCATGTAACTTTTGATTGTGCACTACATATTCCGGATAACGGATTTGTACTGCCTGCCAAAAATATGGTGCATATGCACAGCAGAAGATATCCTCTACTGTATATTGTCTGCACTCGTTTACCTGTTTCTCTGCATCTTCATAATCCCAAACGCTTGGCGTGCTGTTACAGTACAGATTAAATGCCATCCTTACCACTTTTAAGCTACCGCTTGTCTGCCATCCTTCATGTAAACATTTCGTTTTAACAGACCCCGTTTTAAAATTATAAATTCTGTCAGCATTTTTTCTGGTATCTCCATTAATACCCAGGCAATAACACAATGCCTTATGGTACACATCCTGATACCGCACCTCTTTTAATTTTTCATAGTAGAATTTTTCATGTGCTTCACTGATAAATACAATTTCCTGTTTCTTTGTGTTTTTTGCTCCTAACGCTGTGTTGTTCATGTTCTTTTCCTCCTGAAATAAAATAATTGACTATAACAGAAAAGGACGAACTCATCTTCTAAAATGAATTCGTCCTTTAAGGCACAGTTATTAGGTTGTTTCAATACATCTCACAGGTTATTCCGTATTATTGGGTAATTTTTTGATGTACTTTTGATGTACTAACCCTCATTTGATGTACTATTTCAGGAAGAAAAACCCTTTTATTCTTCTGCAAAAAGTTTCTGCTTCCGCTCAATCATCTCATCAATTCTCTCGATATACTGCCCGACATCCTTGACATTCTCGCATCTTTCGATCCGATGTGTGCCATCCGGATTTGGTTCTGTCCAGACACGCTTCGTCGAAGCTCCGGCTCCGCACGCCACGATGGTCTGTTTCTCTTCCATGATCAGAATATTATAAACTCCCGCTTTTCCTTCTTTCGCATAACCGACATTCTCAAGGTTTCCCGCCATTCCCTTCTGGCGGTACAGATAATAAGGGAACAGGTCCATCTTCTTCGCATAGGAAGCGGTCAGGTCCATATGTTCCTGCGTGTTGACCATCTTATAATCTTTATAGTCTTCCTTGAACATATTTAAGCGCGCCGCGCGTTTTAGTGCCAGAGAGTGAACAGTCAGATTGTCCGGTTTTAACTGCATGATCCGCTCTAATGTATCGCGTACGTCCTCTAAAGATTCTTCCGGCAGTCCCATAATGAGATCCATATTAATATCATCAAATCCAAGTTCTCTTGCGATCTTAAAACTTTCCACAGTCTGTTCTACCGAATGGCGCCTTCCGATCAGGTCGAGCGTTCTCTGCTGCATGGTCTGCGGATTGATGGAAATTCGTGTGATTCCCCATTTGCGCAGCACCTCTAATTTTTCTCTTGTGATGCTGTCCGGTCTGCCGGCTTCCACAGTAAACTCAAGGCAGTCTGACAAATCAAAACTACATTTAATTTTACGGATCAGACGGTCTAACTGATAAGGCTCTAATGTTGTCGGCGTTCCACCACCGATATAAATGGAATTTAAATGCTTGTGATAAAACTTTGCCGCCGTATAATCAATCTCTTTTTCCAGTGCATCTAAATAAGCATCCACACGGTTCTTCCAGCTTACAAGCGGATATGATGTAAACGAGCAGTACAGGCAGGTCGTCGGACAGAACGGGATTCCGATATAAAGACTGTATCCGTTGTCATAATCAATTTTCTTTAAGATCGCATTTTCTCGTTCTGCAATACCGGTTGCAAGTTCAATCTTCTCATCGGAAGCAAAATAGGTATCCTTCATATACCGGTAGATCTCCTCCCGGCTTTTTCCTTCCTCCAGCAATTTCATAGGAATCTTCGTTGGACGGATTCCGGTCAGGTTTCCCCATGGAAGTGTTCGTTTCGTATAATCACAGAGCATACGGTACAGCATCTGCTTCAGCTGATTTTTCGTCCGCACGCGATCCGAAAAATCTACCTGAATTGTCTCACCCGGTATCTCTTTTACTTCTTCCTGACCCGGTTTTTCATTTGCCTGCGCATCCTCATTTGTATGCACGATCTCCTGCCATGTGATCTGAATCGTATCTTCCCCGTAGTTTACCTGCATGCGGATATCGATTTTTTCATCATATTCTTTTTTTTCTGCCGATACACCCACATACTGTTCCGGGAAAAATGCCTTGATCAGAGAATGAATATCATATTCAAATTCCGGTTTATTTAATAAAACTTCTATCATCCCAAAACCTCTCACTTACAGATACGGATTATACATCCGCTCTGTCCCAATCGTTGTAATATCATTGTGTCCGGTGTACACGGTCGTTTCATCCGGAAGCGGCAGAAGTTTCTCCTTAATGGAGCGGATGATCTGTGCTGCACTGCCCTTTGGAAAATCGGTGCGTCCCACCGATGTGCAAAAGAGGGTGTCCCCGGAAAAAACTACATTCTGATACGGGAAATAATAGCAGCAGCCACCCACCGTATGTCCCGGTGTATGGAATACACGGATATGAAAACCGGCAAGGTCGATCTCCTGCTCATTCTTCAAAAATACATCCGCATGATAGGTCTTTTGTACACCTTCCCAGCCGCTTAAATTGAGAGACGGCGTATCTAAGGTCTCTTTTTCATGCTCCTCGGCATATATTTTGATATCAAAATGTTTTGCAAGTTCCTCCGCTCCACCCGCATGGTCAAAATGTCCATGTGTCAGCAAAATTGCGATCGGTGTCAGCTTTTCCTGACAAATCTTCTTGGCAAGTTGATCTGCACTTGCCCCCGGATCGATAACCAGTACTTCTTTTGTGTCATCGTTGATCGCAAAATAACAGTTTGTCTGTACCGGACCAACTACATATTGTTCTACTTTCAATGGTGCCATAGTTTCCCCTTTCCTGTCTGACAAAATCTTTTTCTTTACAGAAAAACTGGCTGCCCATCTGGATGCGGTTCATGTTTCCCACAACCTTCTGACAACCAGTTCTTTTAGCCCGTCGTTCTCTCTATATCAATGATACTCTCGATCTGCCGCAGTCTCTCCACAACGCTTGTAAGTTCTTCCCTGCCCTTCGTGCTGAAAGATACATCAATTGTTGCAATTCCCTGCTTGCTTGTTTTGGAGTGAATCGAATCAATATCGATCTCACGCTCTGTAAATACCTTTGTGATATCCACGAGAAGACCGGTTCGGTTATTGCCGTAGATCTTGATCTCTGCACGGTACAGGCCACTGCTGCCGGACTCTTCATCATGCTGCCACTCGGCATCGATCAGACGCTCACGCTCCATATCAGACAGATTGATAATGTTGATACAGTCTGTTCTATGGATGGAAACACCTCGGCCTCTGGTTACAAATCCAACGATCTCGTCTCCCGGTACCGGACTGCAGCACTTTGAAAAATGCACTGCCACATCATAAAGTCCTTTTACAATGATACCGCTCCTGGAATGTTTCTGTACAACCTTATCTTTATTCTCGGCAATGGTCTCAAGCACTTCATCATCCGTGATACACGCAAGATGGTCTTTTTTGTATTCCTCATACATGCGGTTTACGATCTGACCTTCTTTTAAACCACCATGTCCGATCGTTGCAAGGCAGGAATTCCAGTCATGGAAACCATATTTTCTTAAAATTTTCTCCTGATATTCCGGCTTATTGATATCCGGGAAATTGATTCCCTTGGATTTTGCCGATGCGATCAAAAGTTCCTTGCCGTGTGTAATATTTTCTTCTTTTAACTCACTGCGGAACCACTGATTGATCTTATTTTTCGCCTGGGTGCTTTTTACAATATTTAACCAGTCACGGCTCGGTCCCTTTGAATTCTGGGAAGTGATTACTTCCACACGGTCACCGTTCTGGATGATGTAGTCGATTGGAACCAGTTTTCCGTTGACTTTTGCACCGATCATCTTATTGCCGACCGCGGAATGAATACTGTAAGCAAAGTCGATCGGCGTGGAACCGGTCGGAAGATTCTTGACATCTCCGGTCGGTGTAAAACAGAATACCGTATCGGAAAACAGGTCAAGATCGCTCTTTAGCAGGCTCATGAACTCTTTATTATCTGACATGTCGCGCTGCCACTCTAAGATCTGACGGAGCCAGCTCAGCTTTTCCTCTTCGGTAACGGTCATTGGCTGTGACACACCGCCATTGTTACTTGCCTCTTTGTACTTCCAATGGGCAGCGATACCATATTCAGCCGTACGATGCATCTCAAAGGTACGGATCTGTATCTCAAACGGCTGACCGGTCGGTCCGATCAGAGTCGTATGGAGTGACTGGTACATGTTCGGCTTAGGCATCGCAATGTAGTCTTTAAACCGTCCCGGAATCGGCTTATACATCTCATGAATCACACCGAGTGCTGCATAACAGTCCTTGACGGAATCCACGATGATGCGGATGGCAAACAGATCATAAATCTGGTCTAATGTCTTGTGCTGATTGACCATTTTTTTGTAAATACTAAAGAAATGTTTTGCACGTCCGTCAACCTGTGCAGGAATTCCTGCATCTTTGATGTGCTGACGCACTTCTTCCACCAGTTTCTGTACATATTCGTCCCTGACACTCTTGCGCTGTGCGATCTGATGTACCAGATCATAATAGGCATCCGGCTCTAAATACTTGAGTGAGAGATCGTCCAGCTCGATCTTGATCTTGGAAATACCAAGACGCTGTGCGATTGGTGCGTAAATATCCATCGTTTCACGCGCTTTTTCCTTCTGCTTCTCAGGTGTCATGTATTTGAGCGTACGCATATTATGAAGACGATCCGCAAGCTTGATCAGGATAACACGGATATCCTTTGCCATTGCAAGGAACATCTTACGAAGATTCTCTGCCTGAACCTCCACTTTATCCGCATCATAAGAGAGCTGTCCTAATTTGGTAACACCATCTACCAGAAGAGCAACCTCATCTCCAAACTCCTGTGCAATCTGTTCATCCGTCATAACAGTATCTTCCACAACATCATGTAAAAGTCCTGCAACGATCGTCTCCTTATCCAGCTCTAACTCCGCTAAAATAATCGCAACACACAATGGATGGATGATATATGGCTCGCCGGACTTTCTTGCCTGTCCCTCATGTGCATCCCTCGCAACATGATATGCTTTCTCGATCAGCGATATATCTGTCGATGGATGATACTTTCGCACGCTGGCGATCAGTTCGTCATATAGTTTTTCCGGACTCTCAAACTCTTTCATCGGCTTGATGTTATCGTCCTCTTCTTTTACTTTTTTTTGCAGATCCAGTGATTCTGATGAAAAATCCGCCATGTGCCTCACCCACTTTATCCCTTTTTTAGTAGTTTATATTATATTTTATTTTTATGGAAAATGCAACGTTTATTGATGATATCATGCCCCGCTTTTGCTTATGGTATAGCGTTTCATGCATTTTCCGTCCAGATCCATTTCCTCCCGGAACATAAATCCCAGTTTTTCTGCCAGACATTCCGATGCTTTATTTCCTTTCTGGATCAGACAGTTTAATTTATCGAATTCAAGAAAATTCCATGCGTAACCGATCACAGCAAGACAGACCTCTGTTGCATATCCTTTTCTCTGATACGATACGTCGATCATATATCCAAGTTCCGGCTCACCGTCACACGCCTCACGATTCTCGATCCCGACCCGCCCGATCAGTTTTCCCGTCGCCTTTTCGATCACGACCCACATGCCGTACCCATAAAGGCGGTACATATAGTTAATATACGACCGCTGATACTCTTTTTCCTTTTCGTATTCATACAGCGGGTCTAAATATTCCGTCATTCCTTCCCCGGCATACAGTGCAAACAGGCCGTCTAAATCATCCAGCGTGATCTCCCGCACGATGCAGCGTTCTGTCGTGACGATCGTCCACGGAATACCATGTTTACGTTCATACGCACGAAGCAGAAACGTTTCATCCACTTCCTCAAGACCTTCGATTAACATAACCGCAGCCTGCATTCCCTGTTCTTCGATTCCCTCCGTCACTTCATCTGTGCTGTCACTACAATTCACGTTCTGACTACCAATTTCTGTAATCACATCGTCCGGTACTTCTCCTGTGCTCTCATTCTCTGCTCCGCCCGGTCCGATATATCCCAGCGTTGCCATTCCAAGCTGATCCATATTAGAAATAATGTGCCCATCTGTAGAGATGAGCACACTTTCTTCTGGCGGGAACAGAGAAAACTCTGCTCTGCGATTGGCATTATTTTTCCCTGTTACCACCAGTTTCAGATCCGGTTCCGGTCTGATATTCTGTTTTAAATAATCCAGTTCCCGCTCCGGGAGTCCGTCTGCTATTATAAATCTTAATTCCGGCATCGTATTTCACATTACCTCAATCGCTTATTCTAAGGTATCCTCTTCTGTATCCGGTTCCGGCACGACCGGATCTGTGGCATAATCATATTTGATATCATCATATCCCCATCCGGCAATGATATCTTTTGGTTTGCCATCTACCATAACTGTTTTATAGGTCGTTATTCTTACAAAATAGCGTTTGCCCTTGGTAAGTCCCTTGATCGTATATTTTAATTTATTGCTGTTTTTGATCTTGATCAGATGGATATCTTTTTCCGGTGTCGAATAAAAACCACCTTCTCCATCCGTATACTGGATCATATAACCGGTAATCTGCTCTTTGGTCTTCTTTGGTACATTCCAGCTTACCGTAGCAGAATTTGACGTCATCACCAGATCATTCAGCATTGCATTCTGCGGTGCGATCGTAAACTCCCGGATGATCGTTCCGCGGAAATCACCTTTTAATTTAATCTGAATACGATGCACTCCGATACTCCTGCAGTCTGTCAGATATTTTACGGAATAATTCTTTTTCGGAACCGTCTTTCCGGTATAATTACGTTTTACCGTTACTGCAGGTTTATGTTTCTTTCCGTCGTAGACATAAGTTGTCTCTCTCTGCCAGTTATCATCCGCAAGACACACATACAGGCTGGTTGACTGTACTAGCGGCCATTTGTTTTTGATGGAACGGTTATTTTTAAAAGTAGACTTTTTAATTCCAGGAATCTGTGTCCATGAACTTAAGTCTGTATAGGAGAGAAGATTCTTCGTCTTATCCAAAGACTCCTTTGAATCGATCACTTTAAATGTATTATATATTTTACGCTCTCTGCCATTGATATCGCGAAGTCCCCAGTAAAAGCCCTGATCCACATCCGACTGCGGTTCGGTATCTCTCGCATAGATAAAGGATTCGATCATCTTATTGCCTTCGCTGATATAGTAAGCATACGCATATGTTGCTGCCTGCAGCTCTTCTCCCTGTGTCGAATTGAACGCCTGCTCTGCAAGCATGATCGTTGCATCTTTGCCGATCTTCTTTTTTACATATTCCGTCAGGACAGAAATATTTTTCATGGTAATGATCGTGGAATCCACACCACTGCCTGCTAAAGAGTCATCCCAGAATTTTGGCTCCACAAGACCCTGTGAATATGCATGATATGCAATGTTTGGACAGATCTTCCCCTGCGCTTTCAGTTTCGAATAAAATGTGTCCAGTGTATTCTTCGTCGAGAAAAAGCTGTTTCCGCCTCCATCGACATCCTGATTCCAGTTATAATCAAGGCTGATATATACCTTTGAATGGCTGCTGACACTCTTTGTAGCATTATATGCAATGCGGAATGCCCGCGCATAATCATCCATATACGCACTTAAGCTTTTTCCGCCCGCATAGTTCCAGTCATAAGGGCTGTCAACCTCATTTCCCAAGATCCATCCGGACACCAAATGCTGTTCATTGCCAAATTTCTCTGCCATGTAACTCATAAATGCTTCCCAGGTACGGCATCCTGCTGCTGATGTTGTCTTAATGGAAGAGAATATTTTTCCACCGCCATAACTCATTTTGCCCGCCTGGCCTTTTGCGTCTTTGCCAAGAAGCAGGATCACATATACTTTGGATCCATCGTCAATATACTGACGCACCTGATCCTGCAGCCAGTTTACACGATCCCTGTCAAATGTATATTTTTTCCCGCGGTATTTATACACCTCTTTATTTCCGCAGTCTTTATTTAAAATTTCTTCGATCGACCAGTTTAAGACAACATGCTGCGTACGGAGTTTCTTTACCGACGTGTGATCTGCCCAGTCCGGCTGCAGTCCTTTTTTAGACGTTGTCTTAACACCGGTACCGGTGTAGGATGCCAGTGCCTCCGGATTTGTAATATACTGTGCACCACTGACTGCTATATATTTTTTTCCTTTTTTGTATGCAGCCACAAATTTCTGGCAAAGCATGCTGCTCTTATATTTTACAGAAAATGTGACAGTACCTTTTTTAAAGTTAGCGGAAGCCACCGGTTTTCCGGCAAGTTTTGCATTTTCTTTTACATTGGCATCTACCGAAAACAGGTAAAGTTTTTTTCCCATTCCTTTCTGTATTCCGGCAACTTTTGCTTTTACCGTTACCTTGCTTCCAACTGAATTTACTTTACAGGATACTAACTGTACCGGTTTTCCAGCTGCATAAACCTCTGTCTGTGCACCGGGAAAAAGCCCTGCTGCCAGGATTGCAACGAGACAGATACAAATGATTTTTTTTAATATTTTCATAACTTACATTCCCCTGTGATTTATCTATCGTGTACTGCGCCTACGAGTTCTTTGATATCTTTTACCTGATAACGCTCCATATAATCGCGGATTCCGTCAACAATCTCCATGGTTACCTGTGGATTGGTAAAGTTTGCTGTTCCGACAGACACTGCCGTTGCTCCCGCAAGGATCATCTCGATCGCATCATCTGCATTCATGATCCCGCCCATACCAACGATCGGGATATTTACCGCCTGTGCGGTCTGATATACCATGCGCACTGCAACCGGATGCACGGCAGGACCTGACATGCCGCCCGTTCTGTTTGCCAGTGCAAACGTGCGTCTGTGGATATCGATCTTCATTCCTGTCAGCGTGTTGATCAACGATAAACCGTCCGCACCGCCGGCTTCTGCCGCACGCGCCATCTCCGTGATGTCTGTTACATTCGGTGAAAGTTTCATGATGACAGGCTGTTTTGCATGCGCCTTGATCTCTCTTGTGATATCTTCAACCATCTTTGGATTCTGTCCAAAGGCAATTCCGCCCTCTTTTACATTCGGACAGGAAATATTGATCTCTAAAAGATCGACCGGCTGGTCTGCAAGTCTGTCCACAACTTCTATGTATTCCGACGTTGTATGTCCACATACATTGACCACAATTCTGGTATCATATTTCTTTAAGAAAGGAATATCAAACGACAGGAAAAAACGAAAGAAACTTGTGGATAAGGCAATAGATTTTGTTGGCCTTGAAAAATACATAAAGATGTATCCGAAACAGCTTTCGGGCGGACTTTTAAGGAGACTGAACATAGCGTGCGGGATAGCACACGAACCTAAAATAATAATAATGGATGAGCCTACGGTTGCCGTTGACCCGCAGAGCCGCAACAGCATACTTGAGGGAATTAAAAGACTCAATAAAAATGGTGCGACAATAATATACACTTCACATTATATGGAGGAGGTTGAGCAGATTTGTTCAAAGATAGCGATAATTGACAAGGGACAGTGCATAGCATACGGAACTAAAGAAGAACTTAAAAAGATGATTAAGACGGGAGAAACAATAAATTTAGAAGGAATTATGATTGAGGCTGCACATATAAAAGACATAGAGA
>OGEA01001369.1_pt1 | contig 11119 bp, 5 predicted proteins | sample 1570531 | NCBI WGS metagenome assembly OGEA01 (sample SAMEA2581973, study PRJEB24529) | metagenome | biome: Human gut stool | place: China | collected 2011 | reverse complement strand
GTCAGGGGGGGGGGCAGCAAGCGCAGCCGAACTGAATACGGTGTTACACAATATGGCAACTTAAAGGAGTTTGTATCGCATAATATTAATTTAATCCAAATAAATTATCACAAATAAGAAAACTTATTTAGCTACGATTAATATAACAATTTTAGTTTTATAAAGGCACCAACAAATCAAAAATCTATCAACATCCTAGAATTGGTATTAGCCTATTCAAAAAAACAGAATTACGAACAATAGACCGCAAAGCCAGCTCATGATTAAAGTCAGAATTTGGAGGCTATATTTTCTGAATAATCAAACGTAAAATATATCCATGGTTTCTTTTATGACATTTTAAGCAGCGATCTCATACGAACTCTGCTTCACAAACTTACGAGACTTTAGCACAGGTCTATGCTGTCTGCTAAATATCAATCGACACTGTTGCTGATATGCCAGCCCCGTCCGGATACACAACAGTCACCGTTGCTCGTACAGGCATCTCTTCCTATACCAATGTTGGACACGGCATCCGTGTGAATGGCGCCCCGTTCGCCTGGTTGCACATGGTATCCGATGAAAAAAATAGTATTCGCACGTCAGAATACATCATGGTATCGCGAACACGCAGCTCAGTCGATTTCCATGAGAAAAATTTGCCCCTGCTCACCACGCCAGCCTATTTCGTTAAGAACCTCGTCTCTGATCTCGGGGATAAACTGCCACTCATAGCCTGAGAAAGGCATACTGCCCACTAGACCAATCTGCGGTGTGTGCTGTTCAAGTAGCTGGGTCAGTCCCGCTGTATGAAGTCCCATGACAAGACTCCGTGCAAAAAAAGCAACTTACGTTGACGGAATTTTGTACAAAAAAAGGTCAACGCATTGATCTTTTTTTGTATGAGCACGCGATGCTCACCCTGGTTTCTATTTCAGTTCTACCAGTGCAGCACATCAGCACATGACCGGCGGCGTCTGTCCTCGTAGTGTTTTGATGCTGCTCTGGAGTCGTTGAACCAAGATGATCTTGAGTTTATCTCTCGGCCTTGCCATATGACCTACCAACAACCTACCAACCTACCAATAAGCAGCGGCAGGTGGTAGGTTCTTGATGTCTGGGTAGCTCATCATTTATTGCTTTGTGTTTGGCAACCGGCATTGACTACAACGAGCAACACAAGAAACACTTCCGATAATGTCAAATTGCTCTTTTCAATAGTTTTGCCTACGTAAACAACAGGATATAAAATGATGGTTTTATGCTGCTGACGCAGCAAAAGCAAAAACAGTCAGAGATTTGCAGACTGAAAACATCCGGGAGAACGCTCTTCCGGGAGAAAACGAGTTAAACACTCTCATGTTCTGTAACTTACTATCAAAGCAACAGCTCAGAACGAAATTATTACAAATGAGAACTACCGTCCCCCCCCCCATTCAGATTTCTAATTTCCGTAAGTCGGTTATCGCATTCGCCGTTGCCGCCGCCTGTTCCTCGCAAGCTACAGCCATTGATCTGACGGTTAAAGATGAAACCTACGATCTGTTCACCCCTGGCTTTTATGCTAGTACCTTAGATTCCAAAGAAACCTACGATTCAATATCTTTTCACAATATCGAATTCGGGCTAGGTAATAACGAGCTTCCTGCAAGTACGAGTAGCGGTGTTTTGAAAATTGGGCATTTTGATGGATCAATTTCAAGCATTACTCTTTCGGATATTAAGCAAACTTCCGACATAGCCGTTGTTGGCATTGACGGCATCCATATCGCCGGGGAAAACGGTTCACTGCAATCAAACGTCCAGATCGGATCTATTAACGTGAACGGTCTTTCGACTCAAGGCGCTCTCAGCGAGGCGAACGGCGTCAATATCGGAAGCTACAGCTCGGTAACTTACAACAAAATCACAATTTCGAACGTAACTAGTAAGTACTGGGGTGCACAAGGTCTTCTTGTGCGTGGAAGCACCTTAAATGCTCTTGATTCAACCAGTGATGGGACGATCAAAATTCAGAATATTACTGGATTTGCAGCTTATGGAGCCAATTTTGAAAACGGCCCCCATAGCTCGCAGGTTTCGGGGAAGAATCTCATTATCGATACTGTTACAGCAAAAGGAGAATCGCCGTATTGGCCCTTTAAAGGCTCAGCTCATGGCCTCAACGTCGGCATAGACACGATTTTCGACAATATCAGCATAGCCAACATAACTTCAGAGGGTTCAAGTTACGGCGTTGACGTTGATAGCTCATCAGATTTAACCGTTAGCGAAGAGCTCATTATCAAAAATGTGCAAGGCAGCACTTCAGAAGGTCTCAGAATCTGGTATGACGGCGATCTTGAACAAATAGTCAAAACGGCTTCCGCAAAAATCCTCAACATCGGCGGAACTTCCGCTGATGCTTCTGCGTCAAACTTAAGTTTCGGCGTAGAAGTGAATGGCAATATTTGGGAAGGCACCTCCGCTCAAATTACCGGCATTTATGCAACTGACAGCGGAGAAGCTGCCGGCCTTCAGTTTTATACAAACGGACAAAATCGCGGCAGAATTGTTCAAAAATCCATCGAAATAGCCTCTGTCAGCGGCGGCGATTCATATGGCATTCGAAATGCAATATCAGAATCATATACGCCTGACATTGAAACCGATCCGGAAAATCTCGCATCAAATCCGGTACTCACCTTCAATTCAGAAACAATTGACATTAATGGCATAACCGGCGCCAAATCTGCCTTTGGCATTTACAATGCCAATATAAATAAAAATAAGGATAAAACTTACAGTTGGCGAGATGATTACGACGACCCCGAATCACCATTAAAAACTGTTTCTTACTTTAATACCGATTCCCTACAAATGGACGCAAAGGAAACCTATATCCACAACGTCCAAGGGAAGGAGTTGGCATTCGGGCTTTACAGCGCCAGAAGCAGCTTCAATTCCGACTATTTGGAAATTAGCAATGTCAGCGCCGACAGTTTTTCGGCAGGCATTAGTGCCGAAGACAAATCGGACGTCAGCGTCAAAAGCGCTTTCATCGACACAAGCAATTCGTCATCAAAGGGCTACAACGGCAGCTACAGCGAATACCGCATAGAAGATGAAGACGATGCAAGCTCTGTCAACGTCACATCCGTCGCCTTGCGCGCCGTTAGCGGCTCGTCCATTTCTCTCGGCACCGACGGCAATCAAACGGTCGGCATCTACGGCACGATTGTTGCCGGCCGCGGCACTGTTGACACTCAGGGCTCTTCCGTCGGGGAAAGCAAGATTACGCTCGGCAGCACGGACGGCTCGACCATCGTTAAGGTCTACGGCGATGTCTACGCCGGCAACGGCGGCACAGTCAATCTGACGCTTGGAAAAGGCTCAATCCTCGAAGGGCAGGTAGACGACTACCACGAACTCGATTCGACCCAAGCGGGTACGGTTTTCCGCAACTCTGCGTTCGTGAATCTTGAAGATAAAAATGCCGGTACGGGCAAAGACGAAGAAATCTCCGTTGGCGATCGAATCACAGTCACGGCTGCAGGCACCGCACCCATCAAACTCGATGGCGGCACCTGGATTGCACGCGGCCAAAGCTTCGTGAGAAACGTGGCGTTCGGATCTCAAGGCGGTCGAATCGACCTGACTCGGAACGAGAACTCCTCGGTTTCGATTGAAAACCTCTCGGGCCAGGGGCAGTTCGACATGACGCTCGGCGCGTACACAGAAGGTACCGATGAAATTAAATCGGATATGCTCTACGTCCAAAACGTCGGCGCGGGCAGTTCCTTCACGATCGCTGCCCATCTTGCCGACGGCGTGAACGTCGAGGATCTAACCGGCTTACGTTTTGCGACAGTGGGTTCCGTTGAGGGCGGTCACTCGAGCAACTTGTTTAAGGTTGTTCAGATCACCGATCAGGGCTTCAAGAATTGGAATCTCGATGTCGTTACGGAAGACTATCAGTCCGGAGATGAAGACAACGCTCGCTTCAATGGCGATAGCAACGGTGAAGGTGCATACAAACCCGGTGAAGACGCTATCGATGCCATTTTTGGAGATGACAAGTCTCGAGACAACGTGGCTGTTAACGATCTCGAACCGCGTGCTGCTAATGAAGGTTCACAGAACTACATCATTGGTGGAGTCCAGAAAGGATCGACAATTTCTGACGCCGGACAGGCTGTAATTGCTACTGCTCGCGGCCTCTATTACAACGCTGTGGAAATTGACCGCTTCAATCAGCGTTATGGCGATCGTCGCTATGACGAAAACAACAAATCGTTATGGATGCGTGTCCGCCATGACCGTTGGGGGACAGCCGCAGGCGTGGGTGACTTCAAGAGTCAGAACACTACGTATCAGGTCGGGTTCGACTACACCGATTTCGTCGACAGCGGCAAGTTGATTTATGGCGCGGCGATTGACTTCATGGACGGCAACACGGACTACGAATCTATTTCAGGGTCAGGTCAAACCAAGCGATACGCCGCGTCGGCTTACGCCACCTACATGGGTGCTAACGGTTCGTATCTCGACATGATCGGCAAGGTGGGACGTCTCTCGAACGAATACGCCGTTAAACTGGACTCGGGAGCAGGCGTTTCAGCTGACTACATGAACTGGATAACTGCTCTTTCTGTTGAAGCAGGCCATCAGTTTACGAGCGAGGGCTCTTCGTGGTTCGCCGAACCGCAAATCCAGGCTCAGTATGTTTACGTGTCAAACAACGACTATTCGAACGGACAGACGCAGATTGATCAGGATGCCATTCATTCGTTTATCACACGAGCGGGGTTCCGCATCGGTCGTTGGCTTGACGAAAACAAGGGTGCAAACGTATATGCCAAGGCTGATGTTTTGCATGAGTGGGCCGGTGAACAGGATATCCATGTCAAGGACAAAACGACTGCCGTTGGTGGAGAAACGTTTGAGATCAACAATCACGGAACGTGGTTTGACGTCGGACTTGGCTTCCAAGCGCCTATTGGCGAGAGCTTCTATGCCTATGGTGACGCTGAATACCGTTTCGGTAACGATCTTGATCAGACTTGGACCTTCAATTTCGGCGGCAAGTTCGTCTTCTAACGAAGCCTCGTTCGCATAACCGACTTTTGGGCTTGAATCTCTGTTCTCAGGGGTTCAAGCTTTTTTGTCGTTCTCTATCCACTTTGCCCGCAACGGTGCTGTTGTCTTGCCCATTCTGCATGCCTGGCGCAAACTGTCCGAATTTCCCGATCTCCACAAATGTCACGAAGTCATCCAAGGCCGCCTTCCAGCTGTCAGAATAGTCTAAAAAGACCTCAATCGCGTAAAAATCCGTCAGACCATTGAAGATTTTTAATACAAAATTCTTCAATACATTGAAGAATTTTTTCCATTTCGGGTAGGGCGGCCTAATCCGCCGCCCCTTCCTTAAGGTCCCGTCTAGAAAGGCTCAGTTGGAACCTTGGTTCAAACTCAACCTTGAACTCAAACTGACTCTATTTCGAAAACTAAATTTAACCCTGACCCTCCATGGCAAAGATTGATGTGGCAACTCGCTGATATCTCGCATCGATGTTCTTCCCAACATTCCGCCACCCGATTTGGCCGTTTTTTGCCACCCAATTTGGCCGATTTTTACCACCTGATTTGGCCGCACCCAACCACTGCGCTCATTTTGTGTCACACTACGTTTAAGGGTGCCTTTTTTGATCTTCCCGTCATAGGGAGGGGTTTTTATGCCCTCTTCAAACCGTTTTCGTCACCATCGTTCAGCTCTCGCTCTGGCTGTCTGCGCCGTTTTGTGGCCCCTGTCAGTCTGCGCCTCTCCCACCGGCAACATCAACCTAGACGCCATCAACGCAGCAGGCGCCTACGCTCAGGGCTTTACGGGAGCGGGCGTGCGCATCGGCATTCTCGATTCGGGCTTTGACACCACCCACATCGCCTTTGAAGGCAAAGACATCATCAAGCTCTACAGCGACCAGTATCTCGAGAAATTCGGCACCGGCGTCAACGCCACCCAACAAAGTCACGGCAGTCACGTAGCGGGCATCGCTTCAGGCAACTCCTCCGTTAACTACGGCGTAGCCAAAGACGCCTCGTTGCTTTTGCTCTACTCGACCATTCAAGGTCCGACCATGATCTATGAGGTCGCAGACCTCTACAAAAAAGCCATTGAAACCTACGACGACGTCAAGATCTACAGCAGCTCCTGGGGCTTGGTGCGCGGCTTGTTCAGCTACGGTGACATTCCGGACGAAACGTGTGCCTTCAATGAGGTTTTCAACTCCGCCGTCAAACACGACAAACTCATGGTCTTTGCCGCAGGCAACCAAGGAGGACTTGCGCCGGCCGACCCGATTCTGCCGATCATGCGGGCCCCTTCGAAAGCCGGCCACTTCATCAACGTCATCAATATCGAATCAGACCACCTCTTTGAAGAAGGATTCGTTCACGGCAACAGCAGCGCCATCGAAGCCTCCAACCGCGCTCTCTTTGCTTCTCTGTGGTCCGTCGCCGCGCCCGGAACCAACATCGTGAGCGTTGAAGCGGGAAGCGGCAACGGCTCCATTGAGATGACCGGCACATCCATGGCCGCGCCGCATGTGGCCGGCACCCTTGCGCTCGTGCAGCAGGCATTTCCCTGGATGACCGCCTCGCAGCTGGCCGACTGCGTTCTTACCACCGCCCGCAAGCCTCAGGAAGGAGTCTACGAAGTACTTGCCCTGCATCCAGAACAAACAGGCGCGGACCCAAACCATAACAACCCGGACTATCACCTGCAGTACGGCGGCAGACTGGATTTTCGTGTCGCCTCGCCCACGTGGTCACCGGACGAAAATAAATACGTCTCCAACGTCTATAAAGAATCCGCCGCCATCGTCTTTTGGGGCAGCGCCGGCACCAAACTTGGTGACCTTAAGGCTCTCAAGCCAGAAGCCGCCGAACGGGCAGCTGCCCAGTGGCGCGAGGAAATCCTCGACGGCTACGAATGGGAACTTGACCCTGACGCCTATCTTGAGGCGGTTGATAAGGCATACAAGGAATGGAAGGAATACTTCATCAAAAACTGCACCATCGTTGAATACGGAATCGGCGCGGGGCTTCTGGATGCGGCTTCTGCCGTGGGCGGCATTGCCGAACTCAACATCAACCGCATGGCGCGTTGGGATGAGACGAATTCAAAGTGGACGCTGCCGGTTCAGACAGGGCTCAACGGAAACGAACAGATTGCCTACACGCTCAATCTTGCCGGCAACGGCGTGAGCCGCTTTGGCAATGACATCAACGAAGTGCCCTGGAATCCGACGCTGCACATCACCACCCAAGAAGAATTAAAGGCATACAACGAGGCAATCCAAAGCGGCCAACCTTATAAAGGTTCGAGCAATCAGACCTCTGCTCCGGATCAGGCCGATCTTCCCGTTTCGCTCGTCGTTTCCGGCACGCTCGGCAAAAACAACAGCATCGTTTCAGCGGGCACTCTCGTCATGAGCGGTCACGCCTCCTACAGCGGCTCCACCGACGTGATCAACGGCGCCACACTCGTCATTGACGGCATCATTGACAACGACGTCCAGTCCGATGCCACGGCCACCGTTGCAGGACGCGGAGAGGTCGGGTCACTGACATCCCGCGGCACGCTCTCGCCCGGAGACGATCTCAACCCTGGTAATCGAATCGGCACGTTTCACGTCAAAGGTCAACTGAAACTGGAAGCGGGCTCATCGCTTGTGCTTGATGTCGGCGAACATACGATCGACCAAATAATCGTGCGCAATCTTTCTCAGGATCAAACATCGTCCCTGACACTTTTGGCGAAATCCGGCCAAGAGAGCAATGCTGATGCCCCATTGAACATCACGATTCGCACGGGGCAATACGTCGATCAAACGATTACCCTGCACCCAAGTCTCTTTTTCCCGGGTTTGGAAACTGATGACGAAATCTTTAAGCAGGTCAAAGATGCGGAGCTCTCCTGGGGCGGCGGCATTACGTTTGAGTTCGTCACAAATCAAGACGGCAGCTTTGAGATGCACCGTGTCGAAAACAGCATGCAGCGCGTCGGCAAAACCGTTTCACTCTCACAAGACGCCATGCGTCGAGCTCAAAAACTGGACGCTGTGATCCAAGCCGACGGCATTCTTTCGGGAACCGCCTCCGAGTTTGTCAGCGCCGTGGATATCCTTTCCGAAAACCTGAAGAAGGGCTTCACAGAAAGCGACAGACAGCTGGTGGCTGAAACCCTGGAAAACACGTTTGCTTCAACCAAGGCGGATTCTCACCTGGCCTTCGATGCCGCCGCGATGTCTCGATCCATTCGCCTGCGTGAGGTGACAGCGCTCTCGCCGCTTACCGATCTGTATGCCACGGATGTCATTCCCGAGGCTTCGCTCGTCGTCGAACGGGCAAATATGGACGGCGCGAAATCATTCCAGAGTACCCGTACCATTCTTTCAGCCGGTGCTCGCCGCAGTTTCGGCGACTGGGCGCTGGGCTGGAAAGTCGGCGGCTATTACGACGACATCGAAATCTCCGGCCCGGACAAGGGAAACGCGCAAGGTGTTTTTGCAAGCGTTTCGGCGATGCGGGAATTCGGTGCCGGCATGCGACTCTTCGGTCAGGCACTGCTGGGCTACGGAGTTGAGGATCGCACAAGATACGTCAGCGACTTCGACGTTTCAAAGCGACTCGATACAACCACCCATGCCGTCAGTCTCGGCGCGTCCATCGGTATCGGCCGCAAATTTGCCCCCGATCGGATCGCGCTCTCGTTCATGCCGTACGCTCAGCTCAGCTGGGACGGCATTCACCGAGACGATGTCCGCGAGTCGGATTCTCGCGTTGCACAAGAATATGAAGATGAACTTTTAAGCGTAGCGGCACTTGAAGCCGGCCTGGCTTTCAAGACGCGCAGCAGTGCCGCCTCCCCGACAGGCAATCTCTTTCTGGAAGGTCGCATTGCGTACCGGAATCGCTTTCACGTCAATGGCGACGAGACATACACATGGACCGGCATACGCGACGAAACCAACGTCGAATTTTTCGACAACCGTCACGCGGCGGCAGCGCAATGCAAGATTGGCTGGGTATCGTCAACTGGTCACGAGTTCGCGCTGATGCTCGACGGTGAAGCCGGGGACTCCGGAGACGAGCGCTGGGGCGCTTCGCTGCGCTGGACAAAGCACTTCTGATCGGACAGAAATTATCGGCTCACCATACGACAAGCGACGCTTCGAAAATCCTTTAAGCGGCGCTTGATGTTTCTTTTCAAAGATCCGTATCTGAACTATTCCGACTCACCGAGCAATTTGCCGACCGTCTTGTCGATTCTCTCGGCGGTCTTGCCCCACTTCGTGAGCGTCATGCTTCCGGCCTTGTACTTGGCGGTCGACACGATGGCGCCGTTTTTATAGAGCGTCAGTTCCGCAAGACCGAGGTAGGTCGTTGCGTCCCACGAGCGCTGCATCACGTAGCTCAAACGGTATTCCGACGTGCAGGACGCAGCATCCCGGACCACTGTCGTCTTGATGCCGCGGCGCTGGAATGCCGACTGCAGCGACGGAATGGCCTCACCGATCGTGACCTTGGGATTTTGGATGATGCAGACTTCCGTCGGCATCACTTCAAGCGGCTCGACCATCTTTCCGGTCGTCGTATTGGCGCACCCGACCATCAGCGCGCATACGGCCGAGGCCGCTGTCAAACCAACTGTTTTGTAAAGCATTTCTGCCTCCCGTGTTGTCGATTCTGTACGGTCACAATAACAGATTCCGCTCGATGCCAACGAGCTCACGGCCTTGAATCAACATGATTGGTTACCGGATAACGGAAAAAAGATAGGACATTTCGCCTGCGAACTTTCGATATTCTGAAACTAGATTATTCGGCAAACGACGAATATGTTATTCGTCAATCTACGACTCGAATTTCAGCGAGTACTTCCACTCGACAAATGTCGTAAAAATCATCATTCTTGCCCGAGCTGTACGTGTGAAAACCGGTTTTGTCATCAAGGCGCCGAACTACGAAATTGAGGATCCGATCTTCCGACATTGGATCCGGCTCCGCGTTGATCTGAGAATTTGATCGGTTTCCATTCTGTGTCAGAGATTTGTCTACGAGTGCCTGAACTCTTCCTCGCAAGAACACGACTCAAGATACCGGAGGATTATGGAAACGATCATCCGGTATCGCTTGGCATGTTGACTTAAAGTTTCGTATCCGAACCATTACGGTTCGCCGAAGAGTTTGCCGATTGCCCGGTCGAAGCTCTCTGAGAGTCATACCTCGCTCAGTTCGCTTAACGCTTCCGACGCCGGCAAAAACGTTCCGACATCTGCTTGTCCGCCCATAGTCGTTCTTGCCGGCGGTCCGAACGTCAGACACTCTCAGCCATTGCCATTCGAACGAATTTCAGCAATGACTCGGAAACGTTGATCAAGCATCGTTATCCTTGAGGTTCTAATCCGACAAGCGGATACACAAAGCAAACCCAAACCATGTGCGCATAGACCGACAGCATTCTGCCGGCGACAGTCGTACCGGATTTCACTTCTTGCAATTCCGCGCCATTCTGGCAAAATGCCGACCTTCAAACGGATTTCTCAGTGTTTACCGTGGTCTTCGGACCGATCAAACCTGAACTACAAACCAACCCGACGCGGGCGTTTGCCTGCGTGAATGCAAGTTTCGGGTGTCTCCCTCAACGGAGCTCTCGGCTTGTCTTTGGTGGGTTTTCGCTCGCTCCCTTTGATGGATTTTCAAAAAGGCGAAAACCACTATGCCAATGACATTCACAACTTGCATTTCGGCTCAAGACTTCGGACTTGCGTCCGAGACAATGATCCCGGGGTTTCAGGCTTCGCAGCTTTCCTGTGCTGCGCCCGCCCAAATCGTTCGGGTCGATCCCTGCCACGTGTTCGATGAATCCTTTCTGCAGGATCTCGTGCTGTGGTGGACCTGGCCCGACACCCGTATCCCGCTCTACATCGCGGGGCCCACGGGCTGCGGCAAAACGACCTCCGTTCTTCAGTTTCTCGCACGCGTCCATGTACCGGTCATTTCCCTGACCTGTTCCCGACGCTTCGTGAAGGACGACCTTGTCGGCCGCTGGGGCGCGCACGAAGGAGGCTTCGCATGGATCGACGGACCGGCC
>OGEA01001330.1_pt1 | contig 11424 bp, 6 predicted proteins | sample 1570531 | NCBI WGS metagenome assembly OGEA01 (sample SAMEA2581973, study PRJEB24529) | metagenome | biome: Human gut stool | place: China | collected 2011 | reverse complement strand
CGGCATCGTGGTCGTTGCCAGCCCCCAGGAGCTGGTCAGCATGATCGTGGCCAAGGCCGTGAACATGGCTGAGATGATGAAGGTACCCATGCTGGGCATCGTGGAGAACATGAGCTACATCGTCTGCCCCGACTGCGGCAAGAAGATCAGCGTGTTCGGCGAGAGCCATGTGGATGAGGTGGCCGCAAAGCACGGCCTGCCCGTGCTGGCCAAGTGCCCCATCGATCCCCAGCTGGCTGCCTGCTCCGATGCCGGCATGATCGAGGCCTACCCCGGCCAGTACCTTGAGGGTGCCGCCGATGCCTGCGAGAAGCTGCTGAAGAAGTAAATCATGCGCCTGTCCCCCGCCAGCGCCAGCCGCCTGCGGGGGATTTTTGTTTGCATTTCCGGCATTCTATGGTACAATATTGGTAGAGAATTTCCGATTGGAGGTGTCCGCATGAACACGCTTTCCCGCACTGAGATCGAGCAGGTCATCCGGGAGCTGCTGCACAAGTATCACGCCGAGTACGCCCTGCTGTTCGGCTCCTATGCCCGGGGAGAAGCCACTGCCGCTTCGGATATCGATGTGATCGTGGTGGGCGGTGCCAACTTCCGGCCAAGGGACATCTTTGCTTTTGGGGAGGAGCTGCGCCAGCGCACCCAGAAGGACGTGGATGCCTTTGAGATCCGGGAGGTCAACACCGGCACTCCCTTCTATGAAAGCATCATGCGGGAGGGGGTCAAAATCGCATGAAGAGATCGGACAAGGAGCGCCTGAAAAAGATCGTTGCCACATGGGAAAGCCTGAAAGCCGAGATGCACAAGCGCGGCATTACGCCGGAGCTTCTGCTCGAGGACGAGTTTTCCCAGTGGGCCGTCACGACCCCGCTCTATAACATCGGAGAACAGGTCTACCAGCTCAGTCCGGAGTTCAAGGCCTCTTATCCGGAGCAGCCCTGGAATATGGTCGCCGGGCTGCGCCACCGGCTGGTGCATGACTACGACGGTATCAACTGGAGCATCATCGTCGAAGTCCTGTTTGAGGATATGGAGCCCTTTGTGACTGCCGTGAATGCCATTTTGGCTGGAATGTGAAGGAGAACGCAAATGCCGAACGAACTCAGGATCGGCCGGGTATACCGGCACTTCAAGGGCGACTTTTATCTGGTGGAGGCCGTTGCCAACGATTCCGAAACGGGGGAGCCCTTTGTGGTCTACCGCAAGCTCTATGGGGACGGCGGACTCTGGCTGCGGCCCCTTGCCATGTTCCTCAGCCCCGTGGACAGGGCAAAATACCCCGATGCCGCGCAGGAATACCGCTTTGAGCTGCAGGAGATCCCCAGCGCTGCCGGGCACTGATGCTGTGAAGCGGATTCATTTTTATTTTGGCTTCACTGAAACATTTTCCGATTTCCTCTCTTGTAAATCGCCGCACAATGCTTTATAATGGTGAAGCGTTCTGTGATAGTGGGCAGAGCGATTGTAAATCATGGGAAAAGGAGTATTCTATTATGCTGACGAATGAATACCTGAAGCGCGTTTACGATGGCCTTGCACAGCGCAATGCCAATGAGCCTGAGTTCCTGCAGGCTGTCCGCGAGGTGCTGGAGAGCATCCAGCCCGTGGTGGAGAAGCATCCCGAATACGAGAAGGCAGGCCTGATCGAGCGTTTGGTCGAGCCCGAGCGCATCATCACCTTCCGTGTGCCCTGGGTCGATGATCAGGGCAAGGTCCAGGTGAACCGCGGCTACCGCGTCCAGTTCAACAGCGCCATCGGCCCCTACAAGGGCGGCCTGCGCTTCCATCCCTCTGTCAACCAGGGCATCCTGAAGTTTCTGGGCTTTGAGCAGACCTTCAAGAACAGCCTGACCACCCTGCCCATGGGCGGCGGCAAGGGCGGCTCTGACTTTGACCCCCACGGCAAGAGCGACATGGAAGTCATGCGTTTCTGCCAGAGCTTTATGACCGAGCTGTACCGCCACATCGGCCAGTTCGTGGACTGCCCCGCCGGTGATATCGGTGTCGGCGGCCGCGAGGTCGGCTACATGTTCGGCCAGTACAAGCGCCTGACCAACAGCTTCCAGGGCGGTATGCTCACCGGCAAGGGCCTGACCTTCGGCGGCTCTCTGGCCCGTACCGAGGCCACCGGCTACGGCCTGTGTTACTTCACCGCCGAGGCTCTGAAGTGTATGCGCAACGACAGCTTTGAGGGCAAGACCGTGGTCATCTCCGGTTCCGGCAATGTTGCCATCTATGCCTGCCAGAAGGCTCAGTCTCTGGGCGCAAAGGTCGTTACCATGTCCGATTCCAACGGCTACGTCTACGACCCCAACGGCATTGATCTGGCTTACGTCAAGGAGCTGAAGGAAGTCCGCCGCGGCCGCATCAAGGAGTACGCCGAGACCCACGCCGGTGCAACCTACGTTGCCGACTGCTCCAAGGTCTGGACTGTCCCCTGCGACATCGCCCTGCCCTGCGCAACCCAGAACGAGATCAACAAGGAATCCGCTGAGGCTCTGGTCAAGAACGGCTGCACCGTTGTCTGCGAGGGCGCAAACATGCCCAGCACGCCCGAGGCCATCGAGGTCTACCTGTCCAACGGCATCCTGTACGGACCTGCAAAGGCTTCCAACGCCGGCGGTGTGGCCACCTCCGGTCTGGAGATGAGCCAGAACTCCGAGCGTCTGAGCTGGAGCTTCGAAGAGGTCGATGCAAAGCTGAAGGGCATCATGGAGGGCATCTTCCACGCTTCCTACGATGCTTCCGTTGCTGCCGGTTCCGAGGGCAACCTGATGGTCGGTGCAAACTGCGCCGGTTTCCTGAAGGTGGCCACCGCCATGATGGCACAGGGCATCACCTACTAAGCATTCCTTTTCAGAGGGCCGCATCCGAAGGGGTGCGGCCCCTTTTTTTTCCTGCATATTTCCTCTGTCCGTTGTCCATACTCCCTTTGCCAGAAAGCGAAGGGAGTATTTTTATGGATGAGCAGATGTTTTGTTTCCAATGTGAGCAGGCGGCCAACGGGACTGCCTGTACCGGTCGGGCAGGTGTGTGCGGGAAATCGGCTCCGACCGCAGCGGCGCAGGACCGGCTGACCGGTGCCCTGATCCGGTATGCGGAGCAGCTCATTGGCGAAGGCCGTGCTCCGGCTCCGGAGCAGGCTTTGCTGCTGATGCAGGGGCTGTTCACCACCATCACTAATGTAAATTTTGACGAACACACCGTCGGGCAGCTGATCGAGAAGATCCACGCCGCCTGTCCGGGCATTGCCGAGGACTATGATATGCAGCAGCTCTGGCAGGAGCCTGACCCGGATGTGCGAAGCCTGAAATGCTTTGTGCTGTTCAGCCTGCGGGGAATGGCCGCTTATAACTATCATGCTCGGGTGCTGGGCCGCATCGACCCGGAGCTGGACAAATTTTACTGTACCGCCCTGAAGGCAGTGGGCACCTCGGGGCTATCCATGGAGGAGCTTTGGCTCCTGGTGCAAAAGACCGGAGAAGCCAGCTTCCGCACCATGGAACTGCTGGATCATGCCAATACCGGTGCCTTTGGCGAACCGGAACCGACAGAAGTCCCTCTGACCATCGAGAAAGGGCCTTTCATCGTCATTTCCGGCCACGACCTTTACGACACCCAGCAGCTTTTGGCCCAGACCGAGGGCAAGGGCATCAACGTTTATACCCACTCGGAACTCCTGCCCGCCCACGGTTATCCGGAGCTGAAAAAGCGCTATTCGCACCTCAAGGGAAATTTCGGCACCGCCTGGCAGAACCAGCAGTCGGAGTTTGAGGACATCCCCGCCCCCATCCTCTTCACCACAAACTGTATCATGCCGCTGCGCCCCAGCTACGCCGACCGGGTCTTTACCACCTCGGTGGTCTCCTATCCCGGGGTGCCGCACATCGGGGAGGACCGGGACTTCACCCCCGTCATCCGGAAAGCGCTGGAACTGGGCGGCTACCCGGAGGATACCATCATCCCGGGCATGAACGGCGGCAAAACGGTCACCACCGGCTTTGCGCGGAGCGCTGTGCTCTCCCACGCCAATGAGATCGTTGCGGCCGTGAAAAGCGGGCAGATCCGTCACTTCTTTCTGGTCGGCGGCTGCGACGGTACCCGGCCCACCCGCCGTTATTACACCGAGTTTGCCAAGCTGACACCGCCGGATACGGTCATTCTGACCCTTGCCTGCGGAAAATTCCGGCTGAACGATCTGCCTCTGGGCACAGTGCCCGGCACTGGCCTGCCCCGCATCCTCGATGTGGGCCAGTGCAACGACGCATACAGCGCCATCCGGATCGCACTGGCTCTGGCCGATGCCTTCGGCTGCACCGTCAACGACCTGCCGCTCTCGCTGGTGCTCTGCTGGTTCGAGCAGAAGGCAGTCTGCATCCTGATCGCCCTGCTGGCTTTGGGCATCCGGAACATCCGCCTCGGCCCCACCCTCCCGGCCTTTCTCTCTCCGGGGGTGGTGCAGGAATTGCAGCGCCGCTATGACCTGAAAGCCATTACGACCCCGGAAGAGGACCTGCGGGCCATTCTGGGACGCTGACTGCCGCCGCAGGGAATTTCTTCCTTTGTTTTTGCTACGCTCCCGGGATTTCCCGGGAGTTTTTCTTGTGTCGAAACTTTTTCATAATTTCTGGGAATTTCCGGCGCAGGAACAAGTTTTCACTCCTGTGCAGGAATCATTTTCCGGAGAAACTCCGGCGCGGTTCCCCACCGTTTCAAAAATTTGGATCTTTCGGTTTCAAATTCGTTTGAACCTCTTGTATTTCCGAACATCCGATGCTACTATATTAGCAGTACACAAAATGTACTATATTTTAGAAAGAGGAGGAGAAAAAATTATGAAAAAGAGATGGTTCGTAGTGATACTTACCATCGGATTGCTGCTTCATGTTCTGCCGCTGAGTGTACTTGCACTGAGCCCCGACCCCACCATCACGGATTCGGACGGCACCATTCTGGACTGGAGTGACCTTTCCACCGTTCCCTACTCCCTTGATGATTTGCAGGAACAGGAACCTCCTGTTCCCGACCTTTCGGAGACGGGCTCGGAGAAAAGCCCTGCGGACGCGGGCAGCGATAAAGCAGCAGCGGATGACCTGCCCGCAGGGAATCCCACCCCCAAAACTCTTGACAAGGGACCGGGTGACGATGACCTTGCGGATGCGGACCGCGATGAAGCAACGGATGACCGGCCCACAGTGAATCTCACCCCCAAAATTCCTGACGAGGAATCGGATGACGATGGCTCTGCGGACGACGACGGCAGCACCACAACCCCGCCTGTGTGCAAGATCGGCGATATTTACTACTCTACACTGGACGAGGCGATCAGCATGGCGATACCTGGCGACCAGATCGACCTGCTGAAGAACATTGAGCTGGATGAAGGTCTTACGTTCGATAACAAGACCCTGACCATTTCCGGCGGCGGTACCCACAAGCTGACGCTGAAAGGGATTGGCATCTATGCAAGCGGCAGTAACATTACGTTTGAGAATCTCACGCTGCACATTTATGCGCATATCCATCCCAATCAGAATGGCGGCGCGGCCAACCTGATCACCAGCACAAACTTGCGTTTGGATGACGTCAACTTCGAATTGATTTCGGATACGCCTAATGCCAACGGTGCCGGTCTCTACATGGAGCGCGGAAGTAACCTGTATCTGGATAACGGCACATACGCTGTGATCCGCGATTTCAACGGTTATGATGCGAGTGGCATTTATGCTGAGCAAACCAATTATGATCCTAACGAAGGCAAAATCGAGATCAATAGTTCTTATTTGGAAGTTACCGGTTGCTACCACGCTGGTCTGTTGATCGACCCGCTGGACTTAACATTGACTTCTTCCGAAGTCGTGCTGGAGAAGAACGGTTGTCATGGTTACGGTTTTGGTCTTGCCTGCTATGACGGCAAAGTGACGCTGCTTTCTTCTACGATCAAAGCAACCGAAAACAACACCGGTGGTTCCTATGGCTTTGGTGTTTTTGCCGGTGAACTTGAAGTAGATGGCGATTCCACTTTGATTGCTTCTGACAACGGTGTCGGTGGTCTCGGCGTCGGCGCAGAAAGTGTGATCTGCGGCGGTGCGAAGGTCTTCTGTGAGCGCAACGGTGCAAGTGACCCCGGCTGTGCTGGCGGATTAGTTGTGCACGCTGAACATTACGATGATTCCACCTACGAAGGCAAACTGACCATTGAATCTGGTGCATACGTCTATGCCTGCAACAATGTTGGTCTGGCCGGTCTTTTAAACGAATGGATTCTGAACATTGAAAGCGGTGCAACCGTCATCGTTGATGGCAACAGCCAGCTTGGCTTTGCAAATAGTTTTGATGCTCGTACTACCATTAAAAGCGGTGCCAATGTCTCCGCAAACAACAATCTGTATGGCATCTACAACTATGCAGGCGGTGGCGATCTGTCAGTAGCAACAGGCTTTTTCCTCATTGAGGGCGGCGCACATGTCACTGCAAACAATAATAGGTCCTGCGGCATCTTCAACACCGTCTACGACAACTTCGACACCCCTGCGGATGACTACTTTACAATTCAGAGCGGTGCGGTTATTTCTGCCGACGGTAACGGAGGACACGGTATTTACAATGACGGCGGTATTTTCACCGTTGAAACCGGCGCAATCGTTTCTGCCTGCAATAATGGCTACTACGGTATTTTTAACAACAAGGGAACGTTTACTGTAGAAAACGGCGTCGACCTGCAGGTCGAGTACAACAAAGAGAGTGGCGTTGTCAATGTTGAGAATTCAAAGTTGACTCTGCTCTCCGGCTGTGTCCGTTATAACACCACTAACGATTTGTATGGCTACGGCGGCGGTCTCCGAAACTATGGCGAAGCAACTCTTTCGGATGACGTGCAGCTGTACAACAACCATGCAGCAAAAGGCGGTGACGACATCGAGAACGGTGGGGATGCCACCATTACCTTTGGCCCCACCGGCCGCGGCTGGGAGCTGGATGGCGACCCGGACTGCTATGATTTCATTACCGGCTGGTATGACGACTATGAAACCACCCGCTGGAACGCCCACGGGGACGAAGCGGATCTGCACATAGTTCTCGTCGCACCCGTCAATTCTTACACCGGCCCCCTGTCCCTCAAGGCCGCACACGGCAGCATCGGCAGCCTGACCGTCTGCAAAGAGACGCTCGGGGAACTGCTGCCGAGCGACTATGACACCGCGTTCACCTTTGAGCTCACGCTGGACGATGATACCATCACCACGATCGACGACAAATGGTGCGGTGTCCCGTTCAAAAACGGCAAGGCATCCTTCACCCTGAAAAGCGGCGAGAGCATCACGCTCTCGAACCTGCCCGCAGGCATCGGCTATACCATCACCGAAACCGCTCAGGACGGCTGGACCCTGCTGAATCTCAACCCTGCAGAGACCGGCGTTGTGCCCCAGAACGACACCGCCAAGGTCGTCTTTACCAACCTGAAGAACAGCCCGGACACCCCCTATGTTCCGGTCGTTCCCGTAGACCCGGAGACCCCCGAGATCCCCGAGGAGCCTGAGGGGCCGGAGACCCCCGAGGAGCCTGAGGAAACCGAGATCCCCGAGGAAACAGAGGAAACCGAGGAAACAGAGGAAACCGAGGCCCCCGGCGAGCTGCCTGCGGAGGAACCGGCTCAGACTGACACGTCCGCGTCGTTGGCCCAGCCGGAGGAAACGCCCACGCAGAACACCACGACCGTGACCCTGATCCAGACCGGTACCACCGATTGGCTGGCTGCCGTGCTTCTGATCTTTGGCATCGGTCTGTTGGTATGCGGGTGGTTCTTCGACCGCAAACAGCGCGCCGCAAAGCACTAAGGACAGAAACGCCCCGCAATCATACGCAAACCGCCGTATCCCCTGCCCCAGACCGGCAGCCGGATGCGGAGGTTTTTTTCAAGGTTTTGATGAAATGCGTTCATCATCCCATCAAAGCGCACAAGAAGTGCGGGCTTTGGTGTACTAAAGTTTGTTGCACCTCCCACTTGAACAATCTTCACGAATCATTATAATAAAGCTAACGGAACAAAGGCGTTCCAGAGGGGTATTCTATACCCTTCTGGGGCGCTTTTTGTTTTCTGTGCAAGATCGGCTGCGGAATGTGCCGCGGCCCGGAGGATATTTTGAGAGATAAGGATGGGAAAGGCAATGGATCAATTTACGGAAAACGCCACGCCTCTTGGCCTGTATGACCCTCAGTTCGAGCACGATGCCTGCGGCATCGGCGCGGTGGTGGACATCAAGGGCCGCAAGAGCCATCAGACGGTCAGCGATGCCCTGAGCATCGTGGAGCGGCTGGAGCACCGCGCCGGTAAGGATGCCGAGGGCAAGACCGGTGACGGCGTGGGCATCATGCTGCAGATCAGCCACAAGTTCTTTTCCAAGGTGGCCGATGAGCTGAACATCAGCCTGGGCAACGAGCGGGAATACGGTGTCGGCATGTTCTTCTTCCCCCAGAACGAGCACCTGCGGGCACAGGCCATGAAGCTGTTTGAGCTGGTCACCCGCAAGGAGGGGCTTGAGTTTCTGGCATGGCGCAGGGTGCCGGTAGATCCCGATGCCGTGGGCCAGAAGGCCCGGGACTGTATGCCCTCCATCTGGCAGTGCTTCATCAAAAAGCCTGCCCGTGTGAGCAAGGGCATTGATTTTGACCGCAGGCTCTACATCATCCGCCGGGTGTTCGAGCAGGCCAGCAACGGCACCTATGTGCCCAGCCTGTCCAGCCGCACCATCGTCTACAAGGGCATGTTCCTGGTGCACGATCTGCGCCTGTTCTACCTTGACCTGCAGGACGAGGACTACGAATCCGCCATCGGCATGGTGCACAGCCGCTTTTCTACCAACACCAACCCCAGCTGGATGCGTTCCCACCCCAACCGGTTCATCCTGCACAACGGCGAGATCAACACCATCAAGGGCAACACCGATGCCATGCTGGCCCGTGAGGAGAGCATCGAGAGCCCCATCCTGCAGGACGACATGAACAAGATCCTGCCCATCATCAACACCTCCGGCTCGGACTCCGCCATGCTGGACAACGCGCTGGAGTTCATGGTGATGAACGGCATGGACCTGCCCCTGGCTGTGATGATCACCATCCCCGAGCCCTGGGAGAACAACAAGAACATCAGCCAGAAAAAGCGGGACTTCTATCAGTATTACGCCACCATGCTGGAGCCCTGGGACGGCCCCGCCGCCATCCTCTTCTCCGACGGCGACGTGGTGGGCGCGGTGCTGGACCGCAATGGTCTGCGCCCCAGCCGCTACTATATCACCAAGGACGGCCGGATGATCCTGTCCTCCGAGGTGGGCGTGCTGCCCTGCGCCCCCGACAATATCCTGATGAAAGACCGCCTGCGCCCCGGCAAGATGCTGCTGGTGGATACCATCAAGGGCGAGGTCGTGGATGACGAGAAGCTGAAGGAATACTACGCCAGCCGCGAGCCCTACGGCGAGTGGATCGACCGGAATCTGGTCCGGCTGAAGGACCTGAAGATCCCCAACATCAAGGTCCCCAGCTACACCGGCGAGGAGCTGACCCGCCTGCAGAAGGTCTTTGGCTACAAATACGAGGAGATCAAGGAGTTGATCCTGCCCATGGCCCGGGCCGGTGCCGAGCCTTCCGGAGCCATGGGCACCGACACCCCGCTGGCTGTCCTGAGCGACCAGCACCCCCCGCTGTTCAACTACTTCAAGCAGCGGTTCGCACAGGTCACCAACCCGCCCATCGATGCCATCCGGGAAAAGGTGGTCACCTCCACCAGCGTCTATGTGGGTGCCCACGGCAACCTGCTGGAGGACAAGCCCGAGAACTGCAAGGTGCTCAAGGTGCAGAACCCCATCCTGACCAGCACCGATCTGCTCAAGATCAAGCACATGAATGTGCCCGGCTTCAAGACCGCCACGGTGTCCATCAATTACTATAAGAACACCAGCCTGGAAAAGGCCATCGACCGCGTATTCCTGGAGGTGGACCGCGCCTACAAGGACGGTGCCAACATCATCATCCTCTCTGACCGCGACATTGACGAGTACCATGTCTCCATCCCCAGCCTGCTGGCTGTTTCTGCCGTGTCCCAGTACCTCATCCGCACCAAGAAGAGCACGGCCATGGCCCTCATCCTTGAGAGTGCCGAGCCCCACGAGGTGCACCACTTTGCCACCCTGCTGGGCTACGGTGCCTGCGCCGTCAACCCCTATCTGGCCCACGACACCATTGCCCAGCTCATCGACGAGGGTCTGCTGGACAAGGATTACTACGCCGCCGTGGATGACTACAACAAGGCTGTGCTGAACGGCATCGTGAAGATCGCCTCCAAGATGGGCATCTCCACCATCCAGAGCTACCAGAGCAGCCAGATCTTTGAGGCGGTCGGCATCTCCAAGGATGTCATCGACAAGTACTTCACCGGCACGGTCAGCCGTGTGGGCGGCATCGGTCTGGAGGACATTCAGGCGGATGTGGAAGCTGCCCACAACGCCGCCTTTGACCCGCTGGGTCTGGATATCAACATGGAGCTGGCCGACGGCGGTGCTCACAAGTTCCGCAGCGGCAAGGAAGAGCACCTCTTCACCCCGCAGACCATCCATCTGTTCCAGAAAGCCTGCTTCACGGGCGACTACAAGGCCTTCAAGGACTTCACCCGCACCGTGGACAACATGGGTGCCGAGGGCATGCACCTGCGCAGCCTGCTGGACTTCAGCTATGACCCCAACGGCGGCATCCCCCTTGAGGAGGTGGAGCCTGTCAGCTCCATCGTCAAGCGGTTCAAGGCCGCTGCCATGAGCTACGGTGCCCTGAGCAGCGAGGCTCACGAGACCATCGCCATCGCCCTGAATCGTCTGGGCGGCCGGAGCAACACCGGCGAGGGCGGCGAGGCCGAGGACCGCTTCGGCACAGAGCGCAACTCCGCCATCAAGCAGGTGGCGTCCGCCCGCTTCGGCGTCACCAGCAAGTATCTGGTATCCGCCAGCGAAATTCAGATCAAGATGGCGCAGGGTGCCAAGCCCGGCGAGGGCGGCCAGCTGCCCGGCGGCAAGGTCTACCCGTGGGTCGCCAAGACCCGCAACTCCACGACCGGCGTGGGGCTCATCTCTCCCCCGCCGCACCATGACATCTACTCGATCGAGGATCTGGCGCAGCTTATCTACGATTTAAAGTGTGCCAACCGCAAGGCGGCCATCAATGTCAAGCTGGTCAGCGAGGCCGGCGTCGGCACGATTGCAGCCGGCGTGGCCAAGGCGGGTGCCGAGGTCATTTTGATTTCCGGCTTTGACGGCGGCACCGGCGCGGCGCCGCGCAACTCCATCCACAACGCCGGTCTGCCGTGGGAACTGGGTCTGGCCGAAGCGCCCCAGTGCCTGATCATGAACGGTCTGCGCAGCCGCGTGCGCATCGAGGCCG
>OGEA01001327.1_pt1 | contig 11462 bp, 6 predicted proteins | sample 1570531 | NCBI WGS metagenome assembly OGEA01 (sample SAMEA2581973, study PRJEB24529) | metagenome | biome: Human gut stool | place: China | collected 2011 | reverse complement strand
GCAGTAGGGGAGGTTCGGGAGAATTTTCCGCCGACAGAAACCACAGCATAACCGAGCAAATTCGGGAGGCTAAAGAGAGAATCGGCAGAAAAACCGATTGTAAAAAATTTATTGCTTACTTTCAGCCTTTTACAAATACATATGCGCCCGTTGAGTACCTTGAAAAAATTTTCACCGAGGCTATAGAACTCGATGAAATTGTCGCTTTGTCGGTCGCTACCCGTCCCGACTGCCTGCCTGGCAAAACCGTAAATTTGCTCTCAAGACTTAATAAAATAAAGCCTGTGTGGGTGGAACTCGGCTTGCAGACAGTTCATAAAAGCACGGCAGACTATATTCGCCGTGGATATGACTTAAGCGTGTTTGATGATGCGGTTAAGCGCCTGCACAAGGAGGGCATAAGCGTAATAACGCACATTATAATCGGTTTGCCTAATGAAACGGAAGATATGATAGTGCAGAGTGCTGAATATGCGGGCAAATGTTCCGACGGAATTAAGTTACAGCTTTTGCACATATTAAAGGATACCGACTTATGCGATGAATACGAAAAGGGTAATGTGCCCATTCTGTCGTTTGAGCGATATGCGGATATACTTGTAAAATGCCTTAGAGTTATCCCAAAAACCACCGTAATACACAGGCTTACGGGTGACGGAGATAAAAAAATACTTGTAGCCCCCTTGTGGAGCGCAGACAAAAAGCGTGTGCTTAACTATATTAACAAGGTATTAAGGGAAAGCGAATAATAAGTATTATTAATTTTAAAAAAAGTCTTGATTTTCCTTTGCGTATTTGATATAATAGGCATTGTCTTTGGAGAGATGTCCGAGCTGGCCGAAGGAATATTATTGGAAATCATGTGTACGGTAATCACCGTACCAGGGGTTCGAATCCCCTTCTCTCCGCCATAATTTTAAAAAGTCTTGTCGATTTCGGCAAGGCTTTTTCTTTTGTTATAATGCTTTATTGTGAAAAATATTGCTGAAAAAGTGCGGTTATAATAAATAACTGCAAAGCCAATGCAAATTATGCATATTGACAGCAAAAATTTTTTGTTATAAAAAATTTATAAAATTATAATTCTTTGAAGCAATTTAAAATATTATTATTGCACAATAATTATATATTTGTTTTGTATATAATTAATAAAGAAATGTCAAAATCGACAAAACATCAAAAAAATATTGAAATAAAAACCTAAAAATGTTATAATATAAAGGAATAAAATTATGGGTTAGTATATGGTCTGACTGCCGAATACAGCAAATTCACCGAAGGTCAGTCGGTAAAAGCGGTCGCCGTCAAAGCAAAACTTCCCTCTCGGACGGTACAGACTTATTCGGCTCATATGTTTCATTTTTTTTAATGGAGGTAATAAAAATGAAAACGAATTTCAAGCGTATTGGTAAACAGTCGATTTCTATTTTGCTTGCTGTTATGATGATGCTTTCGACTATGCTTGTCGGTATGGTTACTTCGAATGCGGCTGACACTTATACTAAGGGCTCAACATTGTATTTTGATACTAAAGCAATAAATCAAGGTAATGAGCGATGGGCTGCATATTTCTTTAATAGTGATACTGACAATGCTTGGGTAGATTGTACTGCTGTTCCCGATGATAATAAAATTTATAGCGTTACAGTCCCGGAGAGTTATGCCAATGTAATTTTTTGCCGTATGGACAAAGCTCAAACTGAAAACGGCTGGGGCGATATGTTATGGAATCAATCTAATGATTTAAAAGCATCTGAAGCTACCGGTAACGAATATGTATCCACAGGATGGGTTTCTGGATCTAATAAATTTACTGGTGAATGGAAAACATACGCAGATCCTAATACCACTCATAAAGTAACTGCAAACTTCAGCAATGCAACTGTAAAACTTGGTGATAAGACTCTTACCAGTGGCACTGCTGTAACTGTTGATAATGATAAATCTTATACACTTACAGTTGAACCTAACAGTGGCTATTCACTTTCAAAAGTAATGCAGGGTAGTACTGATCTTGGTACAAGCGGTGCTTATACTTTAGCTGCCGGTACTGATGATGTTACCATTGATATTACTACTGATAATACTACTGAAAACGATTATGATTTCTATGTAACTGGTTACATGGGTAAGGATTTAACTACAGGCGACAACTATAAATTCACCAAAGAATCTAATGGTATTTATACATGTACGATGAAACTTACAGGTTATTTACATGTTACTATTACTGATAAAATTGCAAACAAAGTATATTGGGCTAAATCTCATGAAAAACTTAGTGAAAATACCTACTCTACTGAAACTGTTGTAGAAACAGGCGGTGATAAGTGGGAAATTTCGTGTATGCCAGGTAATGAAATTAAAATTACATTTAACATTACTGCCGGAATTAGTAACGGTAAAATTAAGTGGGAATATGCTGTTGCCGATCCTGTATCTGTTGAATTAAATGCAGACCTTGTAGATGGCAGTGCAGCTTACATTTCTTCATACACAGATAACGACACAGGCAATATTGTAACAAATACTGACGAAACTGTTCAGTCTGTAAATGCAAAACCCGGCACTTCTGTAACATTCAAAGCTAAGTCAGTTGACGGTTACTTCCCTAAGTGGAAGTTTGAAGGTAAGTTCTCTACTGGTGATACTTATACTCTTGATGCTTCTTCTGTAACCGGCACAACAGTAACTGTTTATCTTACATATGAAAAGATTGAAAATCATAACATTATTGTTGCAAGCAATAAGGGTGGTAATGTAAGTTATACTTACAACGGTACAGCAGGCACAGTTGCCGAAGGCACAACTTCTTCTGCTATTTCTGTTGCGTCTAACTCAACTATCACACTTAAAGCTAATGCAGTCAAAGACTATGTATTCAGCGGTTGGAAATTTGACAATGAAAGCAATGTAGTATTTGCAACTGGTCAGGACTCTTTCTCAACTTCAATTACAATTAATGTCGTTGGCGATGTAAAGGTAACTGCAACTTTTGAAGAGCACTCGGGCACTCTTTCAGATTGGAAGTTTATGTTATCAGATTCTGATCAGGCACTTTCTCAGGATAGCGCTGGTAAATATAAAACAAACTATCCAGTATATGAGAACAATGGTATATATTCTGTAACATTCCCTGTTTCTGCAATTTCATCAAATAATACTCAGTATTTATCCTTCTCAACAGACGGTACTAATTCTGGTTTAGTTCCTAACAACAGCGCCTTTAAGGTGGTAGTTGATGATAACTTTACGAATTATGTAAAAGAAGCTAAAAATAAAGACTGGGGTGGAAAATATTTTCCACTGGTTCAGTTCCAAAATACTGACGATATTACTAATATCGAGGTAACTTACAATTCTAAAACACAGACATATATCATCAATGGTACATATTTTGTAGCTCCGGCTAATTCTCATAAGGTTTACGCTACAATGGGTAGCCAAGTTGGTCATAAATTTGGTACAACAACTATTTCCTTGTTGAGTGGTGACAAACCTCTCAAAACAAGTGTTAAGGATTTCTATAATCTTTATGTTGTTAATGATAAAGAGCAGATTACTGTATCATGTACTGTAAACAAAGAAGAGGCAGACCTTGGCTATTATGTATATGCTTTTGTTGTAAACGGCGAAAAGGTAGATGTAGTAGATAACGGCAATAATGTTTATCAGACTGCTTCACCTATTACTGTAGCAAAGGATCTTGAAATCACTCCAATTTACTATAATAAAGTAATTGAGGCAGACGGTAACTATATTACTATTTACACCAATGCTCCAGAGTCACTCCAGACACCTTGGGGAAATTCAATTTCAATTTATTCTTGGTATAATGATACAGACATTAATATGGACGGTGCTTATCCCGGTCAGCTTATGATGCGTGACTCTCAAGGCAGATTTGCCGCTAAGGTTTCTAAGTACGCTTATACTAATGTTAACGGTAAATTTACTTGTGATAAGAGCAAACAGGTATTAGGTATTACTAATAACAACTACTACGAAAACGAAGATGTTCATAAGCTCTTCTTAAACGAAGTTCAGTTACATAATAACCAGACATACGACTATGATGACTTTGAAAAGCTCACTGGTATGGGATATGATACCGTTGAGTTTGATGTAAAGTATTACGCTGATAAAACCGAGTCAAACCAGAAGTTACTTGTTGGTAATGATACAAATAACAAACCTATGGCAGGTACTACAATTATTGATAAAACTGCTACAGATTATGAAGATCTTACCAACATTGACGGTGAGCTTGTAAGTATTCTTGGATATACTAACGAAACAGCCAAAGCTAAAAATCATACCGGCTTAACTACTGCTGAACCACTCCAGATTATTTCTGTTGGTAACCAGAGTATGCAAATAGGTACAATTAATAACAAATGGTCAACTATCTGGTATGTTTATGATTCAAAAGGTAATTATGTAACTCAGGGTATGCCATCTGACTTTATTCCAAGAGGTTCTGTTGACGAACACGGCAACTTTACTGAGGGACAACCTACAGATCAGACAACAGCATATCAGGATATTGTAAAAGCAAATTTACAGTATAACAGTGCTAAAATTTCTTATGAAATCAGAATGGATGCTTCAACATCTGTTGATGATGCTAACACAGGTTATCGTATTGACGGTCGTTGGTACTATGCTCGTTCCACCGATCAGGTAAATGTAAAACTTGGTATTATCTACAAAAATAATGACAGTAGCAAATGGACAGTTGATATGCCTTCTGATGATTCTGAAATTACCGGTAAGGTAACAGGCGGTTCAGCTTCCTTTGACTATACGGATAGCCTTGGTTCTTCTCACACTAACTTAGCTTCTGATTCTGTAGAAAGAAATACAATCATTACATTGAACGCTACTAACGGTACTCAGTATAAGTTTGTAGGTTGGGCTACACCAACGTATGATGCAGACGGTAAAGTTACAGGTTACACAGATCTTAACCTTACAGACCTTAACGCAACATATACTGTAGGTACAAATACAGAGCTTTATGCAAAGTATGAACCATATAAACCAGGTTCTGTTACAATCACCCACTCAAAGTACACCGGTGCAGATTCACATAATGGTCTTGGCTTGTTCTATGTAACAGCAGAGCAGGTAGATAAGCAGGGTAATGCTATTCCAACTAACTCAGATACTGCTACTACACAGAGTAATGTGGGTTCAGTTGAACTTAAAATTACGAACAGACCAGATGCTTATATCAAAGTAACTCTTACTACTCAGTCATATGCTAAGTCACACTTCCTTAACTTCTACTATCCGAAGGTTGCAAGCGGTGTTTCTACATTGACAAAAGAGCCTAACGGTGAATTTTACGATAAGGAATGTACTGCTGCTGGTCCTGCAACTATAACTTATATGGTTAAGGTTTCAGACCTCTTTGTTAATGACAAGCAGACTGTAATGGCTCTCAACTACTATTCAGATCTTAAGTTGCCTGAGGTTAAGTCAAATATTACATTTAACTACAATCCTTACAATACAGCTCCAAATCCAAATCCTGTTGCCGGTAAGGGTACCGGTAAAACAACATTTACTCTTACTATTACTAAGAATGGTGAAACTGCTCCGATATTTACAACAACCGGTGATTTAAGTAGCTTAACTCTTAAGGCTAACGGCAACATTAAGAGTATTATTGAGGATTATGTAGCAAATGCTGCTAATGGTACTGATTACACAATCTCAATTAAACTCAATTCTGTAGCAGATAATCATTGTGATGTTGGTAAATCATATTATCAGAAAAATAATTCAGGCAGTTATACTTATGAGGAAATAGGCAATACAGTAGAAATTCAGCTTTCTGAGATATATGATATTCCTAATAATAAGTTCTATACTAATACAATAAATCTTTACACTGACTTTACTGCCGATGAATTTAACTACAATGTAACATTTAAGTATCTTGGCTATGAGAGCAGAGAGTATTATAATAATAATGGCTTTAAACAGGAGCAGATTCCTGCAAGTGCTATTAATCAGAATTGGTGGAAAACTTACACAGTAAAAGGCACATTCTATGGTTCTGACATTGACAAGTACTTTGATGAGGTTGACGGTTCTTATAAGTTTAAGGAGTCATTCCTCTTAAAGGTTGCACCATACGAAGACAACTTTGTACAGTCTATCACATGGGATCTTAACAATGTTGTTTATTCTACAACCAACGCTATGCTCTCAGTAACAGCTACTGTTCCTGCTAAGTATGACAACGGTTTTGTAACTGTTACAGCCGACTTAGGCGATGGTAATCCAAAGCAGACATATTCAGTAAACTATGCTTCACTCGTTACACGTAAGAATCTTGTAAGCCCAACAACTCAGAGTACTAATGATGAGAATTACCTCATTGTTGCTCCTGAAACAAATGCTAATGGTGAAAAGTTCAGTTACTGGACAATCCAGACTGATGACAGCAACGGCATTGTAGTAGCTAAGTGTTATACAAGAGAGTTTAACTTCCTTGCTTATGACAATTATCTCATTACAGCTTGCTACGGTAAGAATGATGTAGATGCTTCTAAGTTAAGCGTATCTGCTACAATGCAGTTCCTTGAGTATTCAAGAAACCAGTATGATTCAGGCAGAGATAAGGTATATGCTGACTTTGCAGTTTCTTATAATTACAACGGCAAAAAGCTTTGTGCTGACATTAATAATGATGTAGTTTGCGGTGTAGTATTTGTTGTAAACAGCAAACACAGTTCAGCTGCTGACGCTACTGATAAGTTCACAGTAGATGAGTCTGATTTACTTGCAAAAGTTAAGGCTCTTAACAGCGGCAACTCATCAGATAAGACAATGGGTGACGCTAAGGTTTACAACTACAAGCTTAACAAGAAAAATCTTGATAACAAGAACAGACTTGAATATAGCTGGAATGTAAACAACACTGAAAACAACCAGAATCTCACAATACTTGCTTACTCATACATTTACAATGCTACTACTGATGAATATAGCGTTTCTGCTCCTCAGGAATTCAAATTCTTCAATGTTGGCAATAAGACATATGAAGGTTAAGCAATAGAAAAGGAGGCAATTATGAAAAAATCTTATATTTCCCCTGAAATTGAGATTCAAAAATTCTCTTTTGAGGATATTCTTGCTGGTGGCGAAACCGATGACCCTGGTTTAAAATATAGCAATCCTGAGAATCCTGGTTACGAATCCGGCGGTGAAGAGGGCGACCTCTAATAATAACACATAATTTTCGTAAGGCAGTCTTTTGACTGCCTTACTTTAAAAGGTGATTTTTATGATTAAAACCATTGCAAAAAAACTTTCTGTTTTTGTTTTAGCTTTATCATTGCTTTTAATGTCTGCTGTTCAGTTTAGTGCAGACTCATACCTTGTAAGTAAAGACGGTTTTTATTATCTGATTGAAAATTCTGAGGCGGTAATTTACGGATATGATTATAATAATCGTACTACCGATATTGTAGTGCCGAACACAATCAGTGATTACCCTGTAACAAAAATTGCTCCTCGTGCATTTTCAAACAATACTAAGCTTACAAGCATTTCATTTACAGACGCTATGTCTTTAAAGAGCATTGGCAAATATGCTTTTTACGCTTGCAGTTCTATTGAGGAAATTATAATTCCCGGTTGGCTAAACAGCATTGGCGAGTTTGCTTTTCAGGATTGCACAGCTTTAAAGTCGGTGTCAATTTACAGCAATGTTTCCGTAATTCCCGAGCAGGCATTCGGTAACTGTAAATCGCTTGAAAAGATTAATATTCCAAGCACAGTAAAGTCTATTGGCAGCTATGCTTTTTATAACTGCTCTGCACTTACCGAGCTTACACTTTCAAAGAACATAGCAGACATTGCAAACGGTGCTTTTTACAACTGTTCTAACCTAACTTTATATGGCTATTACGATACAGTTGCAGAAAGCTATGCCGTGCAGAACAACATTCCTTTTGTTCATCTTGATAAAAAGGTGATTTCGGGTGATGTTAATCTTGACGGCAAGATAGATGTTAATGATGTAACACTTCTACAGCGTTACATTGCAGGTGAGTCTGTATTAACGGATGACGCTGTTAAGGCTGCCGACTTTAATAAAGACAGAATTATTGATGTAATTGATGTTACAGCAATTCAGACATTTATCGCTCACGGTCAAAACTAAATTATTAAACTTAAGCACAGGTGGCAACATCTGTGCTTTTTCTTGCTTATTTTTAGATTTTGTTATATAATAAAATTTGGTGATGTTATGCCAATTTACAAAATTGCTGATATTATAAGCGATATAAAACCTAAGTTTCGCTACTTTGAAAGTGTCGCAGAAGATTATTTATATACAGGCAATGAACCTGTTCAAATTAAAATTTCGATTCGTGAGGATTATATACGAAAAAGAGCAGAAAAAAATACTCACTTAACACTTGGTAATTTGGAATCAATTTTTCTTGCCGATGTTTTCAATAAAAAAATTCTGAAATATAATGCAATATTTCTCCATTCGTCTGCAATCCTTTATAAAGTCAAAGCGTATCTATTTTCTGCCGATTCGGGAGTGGGCAAGTCAACGCACACAAAACTGTGGATAAAAAAATTCGGCGCTGAAAATGTACAGATAATCAATGATGATAAACCGATTATCAGATTTATTGACAATGATTGGTATGTGTACGGTTCGCCTTTTGACGGTGGAACGGGCATAAATAAAAATATCCGTGCAAAACTCGGCGCCATTATTTTTCTTGAAAGGGCAGAGGAGAACAGTATTGAAGTCCTTGACAAAAACAGTATTTTTTCAAGAATATATAAAAATACGATTAAATTTTCTCTTGATGATGAATATGCGGGATATATGTTAAATACGGCTGATAAGTTGATTAAGGAAAATTATTTCTATTTGCTAAAATGCAATATGAATATTGAATCGGCGGAAATTTGCGAAAAATTTTTACTGACAGGAGATAGCTATGGAAAAGCTGAAAAAAATACTTGATTCCGAAACCAATAAGTGGATAGTAAAAAAAGCCAAACCACAGGTTTTCGGTATTATAATTATGTCTGTTATTTTCGGCGGAATGGCATATCTCGGTGTTGCGGTCGCTACTTTGTCGAGGGGTATTGTGGATTCGGCGGTTAACTCTGATGTCGGCGGAATTGTGTATTTCGCAATTATACTTATTTCACTTACGATCGCACAGCTTGTCATAAGAATTATAAGTAAGGTGCTGACTTTCAATGTATCGTCAAAACTTGAAATTTCTATAAAACAAGATATTTTCGATAATATTATCAGAAAAAAATATAATGAGATTTCAAGCATACACACCGGCGAACTACTTAACAGAATAACAAGCGATGTGTCGGTTTTAGTCAGTTCGATTATTTCTATAGTGCCGAATATGGTATATTTTATCGTAAAATTGGTTGGTGTTTTTGTTGTACTGTTTGCTATAGATAAAACTTTCAGCCTTGTTTTTGTTTTCGGCGGTGCGCTGATGTTTGTTGTTGTGCTGCTTTTTAAGTCAAAAATGAAAACATTGCATAAGGCGGTACAGGAATCTGACGGTAAGACAAGGTCATTTTTTCAGGAGATTTTTTCAAGTCTGCTTGTGGTAAAAGTTTTTGGCGCTGAAAATAAGGTGTCTGAAAATGCTATGAATTTGCAACAGAATAATTTTAAAATAAGACGAAAAAGAAATTATATCTCTATAGTTGCCACAACCGGATTTTCTTTTATATTTGCCCTCGGATATATGTATGCTTTAATTTGGGGTGCTTTTGCAATCAGCGACCATACCATTACATACGGTGTATTGACTTCTATGCTTGCGCTTGTGTCGCAAATTCAAGGCCCTGTTCGTGGTATCAGCAGTATTTTGCCGTCATATTATTCTGCTCTTGCAAGTGCGGAGCGACTTATGAATATTGAAAATCTCGATAATGAAGATGTGGTAAATAATTCTGCAATTGATACCGAAAAGCTGTATGATAAGACAGAAAAAATAGTTTTTGATAATATTACTTTCAGCTACGGCAGGGAAAATGTGCTTGAAAATACAAGTCTTGTGCTAAAAAAAGGTGATTTTGCATTGCTTGCGGGAATTTCGGGAATAGGCAAAAGTACGCTTACAAAGCTTTTGCTTAATGTAATTTCACCCGATAAAGGCGAGATTTATCTTTCACTTTTAAACGGAGAAAATGTGTTTGTCGATAAAAATATAAGATGTATGTTTTCGTATGTACCGCAAGGTAATTTTCTGCTTTCGGGTACAATCAGAGATAACATTGCATTTGTGTCGAATAATCCCGATGACGAAAGAATTATTGAGTCTGCGAAAATTGCCTGCGCTTATGATTTTATAAACAGATTGCCAAATGGACTTGATACTGTCGTGGGTGAGAACGGAAAGGGCTTGTCGGAGGGTCAGATACAAAGAATTGCGATTGCGAGAGCGGTTTACTGTAATTCTCCGATTATTATTTTTGATGAGGCAACCTCGGCACTTGACGCCGAAACAGAAGTTCAACTGCTTAAAAATCTTAAAACACTCAAAGATAAAACTTGTATTTTGATTTCTCATAAAATGGCGGCAAAAGAAATTTGCAACAAAGAAATTGTAATTAAAAATAAAAAAATTATTTCTTACGATATTTAGGTGGGTACAAGCAAAATCTCACTACTGACTGAATACTTATAATTAGGTATAAATCCGATTATAAGCATTGTCAGGGGTGATTTTTTGATTGAATTAATTAATTTTCTGGGGCAGTACCTTTGCTTTTTTATTCTTCATATCTGCGGAAACGGCTCTTTTCCAAAACCTCTTTCCGAAAAAGAGGAGCACGAGTATCTTGTGCGGAGTGCAAAAGGGGATATAGAGGCGAGAAATATTCTTGTTGAACATAATTTAAGGCTTGTGGCACACATTATAAAAAAATATTACGGCAATCAGAGTGAACAAGATGATCTTGTGTCAATCGGCACTATCGGACTTATAAAAGCGATAAATACCTATGACATAAGCAAAAAAATTAAGCTTTCAAGTTATGCGTCACGATGTATCGAGAATGAAATATTAATGCATTTCCGTAATGCTAAAAAGACGGCGCAGGATATTTCACTCAACGAAGCGATTGACAGCGATAAGGACGGAAATCCGCTGACTTTGCTTGATATAATGGCGGTTGATGACAATATACTTGAGCAGATTGATTTTCAACTCAACAGTAAAAAGCTCGGTCAGTTTATTACCGAAGAACTTTCACCATGGGAAAAAATGATAATTGTTATGCGCTACGGACTTGGCGGGAGCGAGCCGCTTACGCAGAAAAAGATTGCACAGAAACTGAATATTTCCCGTTCGTATGTAAGCAGAATTGAAACCAAGGCTTTAAAACTTTTACGAAAACGCTTTGATAACAGTTCAAATTTATAAATTATTTTA
>OGEA01001313.1_pt1 | contig 11563 bp, 6 predicted proteins | sample 1570531 | NCBI WGS metagenome assembly OGEA01 (sample SAMEA2581973, study PRJEB24529) | metagenome | biome: Human gut stool | place: China | collected 2011 | reverse complement strand
AGCCGGAGTGGAACATCCGCACCGAGCATGAGGGGATGTTCACCGAGATGGGCATCAAGATCAAGGCCCTGATCGCCAAAAAGCTGCCCGGCGATGCCACCGTGACCTGGATCGAACCCAAGGTCCTGAAAAAGAGGAAGGCTGCGGAGGAAGCTGCCGCCGCCGCAAAGGAGGAGTAAGATGTCCTTTTTTGTCAACACCATGGTCTGCGGCTTTTCGCTGTATCAGATCCTGGCGTTTTTCCTGATCTACTCCTGCCTGGGCTGGTGTCTGGAGGTCATCTATGCCGCCGTTTCCACCGGCCAGCTGGTGAACCGCGGCTTTCTGAACGGCCCGGTCTGCCCCATCTACGGCTTTGGCATGATCATTGTGCTGTTCACCCTTTCGCCGCTGGCAGACAACCTGCTGCTGCTCTATATCGGCGGCGTGATCCTGCCCAGCGTGCTGGAGCTGGCAGGCGGCTGGGCGCTCTACAAGCTCTACCACACCCGGTGGTGGGATTACAGCGACTTTCCCTTCAACATCGGCGGATATATCTGCCTGGAGTTCTCCCTTTTGTGGGGCGTGGGCACCGTTGTGGTGATGAAGGCCGTTCATCCCGTGATCGCGGGCCTTGTGGAGATGGTTCCCCAGATGGTGGGCTTCGTCCTCATGTGCATCCTGTACGCCTGCTACGCCGCCGACGTGGTGGTGACCGCCTTTGCGGCCTCTGACCTGGCCCGTGAGCTGGATGCTCTGGAAAAGGTGGCCGACAGTATGCACGCCGTGTCCGATGCCATGACCGAGCTGCTGGGCACCACCGCCATGGATGTGGACCAGAAGATGGACGAGAGCCGCCTGCAGCTCAAGCTGGCGGCTGCCGAGGCCCGGGACAATGCCGCCAGGCTGAGCCCCCGGGATGCCGCTGCCGCCCTGCGCGCCAAGGCCGACGAGGCCATGGAGGCTGCACGCAAGTCCTCCCAGGAGGCCCGGCTCAATGCCTCTGAGGCCGCCACCGCCGTCAAGCTGGCCGCCAAGGGCACCGCAGAGCGCACGGCAGAGCTGCTCCGTCTGGAACAGCTGGCCGAGGAACTGCAGGCCCGCAGCGAGGAGATGCGCGCCCGCACCCGGAGCTCCAAGTACTTCGGCAAGGGCCGTATGCTCCGCGCTTACCCCAAGCTGCGCCACGGCGAAAAGCACCGCTCTCTGGACGAGCTGCGGGAGCGCCTGAAGTACGAGCGCAGGCACTGACCCTGCCCGCTGCAGCAACCCCAAATGCCCCTGACCGGCTTCTTTCGGTCAGGGGCATTTTTCTTGCGCGCATTCTCCATAAAATCAGGCAGCTCTTGTGCTGCCGCACGATTTTATTCTCATTATGTTTTCCACATTGTACGTTCCTTTTTTGTATACTTTTCCAAATCTATTTTCGTCATATTGACAAAAAAAAAAAAGAGTATCTTATCCTGTGCAATATGCTATTCCCGCTAAAAACTGAAGAATCGGCAAGCCAGTCGAAAGGCTGCGACGCAAAGCTACAAGGGCCTGTAATATGGCAGCCAGCCGCACGTTATTCTCTCCGGGTAAGGTAATACGAAACCTTGCACCTCCTTGTGAAGATGCGTCGGCTTCCCTTCAGGAGAGCGAGCGCGCAGCGGGCCTACAAGGGTTCAGAGTGTCGTACCAGCCGTTTGGCCGGTGCGGCGCTCTTTTGTTTTGGCTGAAATAGAGAGAGTTTTTGGGAAACCATTGAAAAGGAGTAAAATTTTATGCGATACAAACCGCTTGCACTGCGTGTTCTTTCCACCGCAGCTATGCTTTCCATCGTGGCATCCTGCGCCGCTCCGGCCTTTGCGGCCACCTATGATCTGTACAACGGTGATGTTTCCGTCAGCGCGGAATCCGACGGTAAACAGTACGTCAGCCAGTGGACGGATGATGAACATACCCACTATGCCCAGAATGACAAAGGCAAAGACATCAATCACCTGGAAGACAATAACGTCACCCTGACGAGCAAAGGCGAGGAAACTAAGAACACCATTACGGTCAGCGCCGAAAAAGATCAGGAAGCCAAGGTCACACTGGATAATGTAAACATCGACACACGGGATGGAGACACCCCCTATGCAGAAGGTAATGCCGCTATGGTTGTAAAAGGTGCAGGTGATGTAACCTTGGAACTGGACGGCAGCAATGTTCTGACAAGTGGAGTGTATAATGCCGGTCTACAGAAAAACGATTCCGATTCTACCGGCACGCTGACCATTCAGGATAGAAATGATAAAGCCGGGTCGCTGACCGCAACCGGCGGCATGGGTGGCGCTGGCATTGGCGGCTCCGCAGTTTCGTCCGATCATTACAATAACGGAACTGAAAATATTACAATCACTGGTGGCAAGATCACCGCAACCGGAGGTCAAGGGGCTGCTGGTATTGGCGGCAGTTATACACTTCCATACGGTGATCCCAAAAAAGATGTTAAGAATATAACCATTACTGGTGGAGAGTTAACAGTGACGGGCGGTACAGACGCAGCCGGCATCGGTGGTGGTTACAACTCCGAAGGCGATGTAACTGGCATTCATATTTCCGGCACAAAGAATACGACCATTACCGGAGGCAAGATTGCGGCTGCCATCGGCGGCGGTTCGTTTACGGATGTTCATGCCGGTAACAGCTATCTCGCAGGAACTGTCAGCGATATTAAAATTTCGGATGCAGATCTGACGGCCATTGCAGGGCCTTCCGGTGTAGCAATCGGAACAGGGCATGGCCATTATGTCGGAGATGATTTTGTTTCGATCACAGGCAATTCGCATGTTACGGTACAAAAGAACGAATCGATTCGCGATGGATCAAGCGGAATTATTACATATGTGTATGGAGACAGTGCATGGATCGGCATCGGCGGTGGTTGTAAGCTTCAGTCGAACACACCGATTCAATCCGAAGAGAAAGTGATTGATTTCCCTTGCCTTGTACCCGGCAGTTTGACCTATAAGGACAAAGATGGAACCGTCGACCATGTGTTCACCGGCAAGGGACACCCGTGGGACGATGGCGTTGTCACCACCCCCGCTTCCTGCTTTACCGACGGCGTAATGACTTACACCTGCACAAAGTGCGGTGTTGTTAAAACAGAAGTGATTCCCGCAAAGGGCGCACACACCTGGGGTGAGTGGGAAACCGTGAAGGAAGCCACCACCACCGAGACCGGCCTGCGCCAGCGGGTGTGCAGTGTCTGCGGCGCGGTAGAGCAGGAAGAGATTCCCATGCTGACACCGGCAGTTCCGACTGCTCCGGCCGCTCCCACTGCTCCGGCCGCTCCCACTGCTCCGGCCGCTCCCACGGTTCCCGCAGCAGAGAACACCTCTGCCCCGGAGCTGCGTGTGCTTGCACCGGATAGCATCCCCCAGACCTTCACCGTAAAACAGAGCGGCACTGTGCGCACCTATGAAAGCCCCTATAACAGCGGCACTCTGACCGGCACCATGGAAACGCTGGAATACCTGCAGGAACAGGGCGCACAGACCATCGTGTTTACCACCAACCAGCGCACCAGCTCGTTCCAGATTTCGGAGCTACTGGCACTGGTGAACGAGGGCGATGTGTTCTACCTGAACCACATGGATGTCAACGAACCCACCCTGCTGGTGGTTGCTAACGACCACAGCGAGCTGCTGGGGTAACCCTTATTCCTTAACCATCCCCGAATATTCCCAAATATACGTAGAAGCGCCTCATCCTTCACCGGATGGGGCGCTTCTGCGTTGTAATGAGTTAATGAGTCGCAGCGGGTGTGGTCAGCTACTACATCTGCAAGTGGCTTGAGGAACAGTTCAAGGCCGGTAAGCACTAACCCCCAGCAAGCAGGAAGCCCCCTTGGTATTCGCAGTACCGAGGGGGCTTCTTGTTGCTGTGGTGGAACCATGGAATGGTTCCGTAGTCTCATCTACAACTTTAGTATATGCACTCCTGCGCAAAAAGTCAAGAGGGCCGCCACAGATTTTGTTTCGCATCTGCGCCTGTTTCAGCTTATCACGCCCACAGATCCTCGGGGTACAGGCCCTCCTGGGTTTTCTGGGCGATGGCGGCCACCACGGTGGGCTTATCCTCACGGTAGGTCACGCCGTACCACTTATCGGTGCTCTTGAGCACGGTGACTGCCGCCTTGCCCTCATCGATGAGCTCGCTGGCCACAGTGGGCAGGAAATACTCGCATTTGAGGGGGTTCTTGGGCAGATTCTCACGCAGCCAGCCCGCAAAGCGGCGGTCGGCCTCGTCCAGGAAGCTCTTGCCGAAGCCCCACAGGTTCATGCTGACAGGTGCTTCCACCGGCAGGTCATCCGTGCCCTCACCGGTGAGGGAGGTGCAGCGGATACCGCCCTCATAGGTCTCGATGCCGGTGCGCTCGGTCACGCTGTGCAGGGTGCCGTCCGGGTTCACCACGCAGACACCGCGGGAGACGGTGCCGTTCTCGGAGACGGTATTTTTGAGCAGGTAGCTCACCATGCAGTAATCGTAAACTGCGCCGTCCTGATGGGTGGACAGATACTCATAGATGACCTTGAAGGCCTCGGGGCCGTAGTAATCGTCCGCGTTGATGACAGCGAAGGGACCATCAATGAGGTCCTTTGCGGCCAACACGGCGTGGCAGGTGCCCCAGGGCTTGACACGACCCTCGGGGATGGTGAAGCCTGCGGGCAGTTCATCCAGCTGCTGGAAAGCGTATTTCACGTTCATCCCCTGAGAGACGCGGTCGCCGATGGCAGCCTTGAAGGCCTCCTCGATCTCGTGCTTGATGACAAAGATCACGGTCTCAAAGCCTGCGCGGTGGGCATCGTACAGGGAGTACTCCACAATGGGCTGACCCTTGGGGCCCACCGGGTCGATCTGCTTCATGCCGCCGTAACGGCTGCCCATGCCGGCAGCCATGACCACCAATACCGGTTTGTTCATTTTTCTTTCCTCCTGCGTCAGTGCGCTGTTCTTTGAGTCTATTATACTCCAAATTTTCCCGGGCAACAAGAGACAGCTTTTTCTTGAATTTTTGCATGGATTCCCACCCGCTGCCGTGATAGAATAGAGGCAATGGAGTTTCCGCAGAAAAAGGAGAATGCTTATGTCAACCAAAACTGTCTGGATCACCGGCGCGTCCTCCGGCATCGGGCGGGAGTTTGCCCGCCGCTATGCCCGGCTGGGCTTCCGGCTCATTCTGACCGCCCGCCGCCGCGACCGGCTGGAGACCCTTGCCGCCGAGCTCCGGGCGAAACACGGCACCCTCTGCCGCATCGTACCCGCCGACCTTGAGCAGGATGCGCAGGTCGCCGCCCTGTGCGAAGCACTGGCAGACGAACGCATCGACCTGTTCCTCAACAACGCGGGCTTTGGTGCCTGCGGTGCCTTTTCCGAGACGGACGCGGGCAAGGAGCTTTCCATGCTGCGGGTGAACGTGCTGGCCATGCACCGGCTGTTCAAGTTCACTCTGCGCAAGATGGAAGCCCAGGGCTTTGGCACCATCCTGAACGTGGCATCCTCGGCGGGCCTGCTGCCGGGCGGGCCTTATATGGCGGGCTACTATGCCTCCAAGGCATACGTTGTCAGCCTGACCCGCGGCGTGGCCGAGGAGCTGCGGGAGCAGCACAGCCCGGTCCATGTCTGTGCCCTCTGCCCCGGCCCCGTGGACACCGAGTTCAACGACCGTGCCGACGTGGTGTTCGCCCTCAAGGGCATCACCCCGGAGCTCTGCGTGGAGGAAGCCATGCGCGGGATGCTCCGCCGCAAGACCATCATCGTGCCCAGCACCCTGATGCGCCTTGCCACCACGGCCCAGAAGCTCGTTCCCACGCCCCTGCTCATGCCCATTCTGGCCCACCAGCAGAAGAAAAAGCTGGGCTGATGGCCGCTTGACAGCGCACCGCCGCTCATGTATCTTAGAGGTATCCGAAAAAGCAGGAGGAAGTCTAATATGGCATGGTTATACCATTTCAATCGGATCGTCACCCACGGCATGGAGGGATTTCTGGAGACGGCAGTGCCGCTGATCTCCGGGCTGGCTGAGATCATCGGCCTGTTCATCATCGTCACCAGCCTTGTCAAGGCCACCTACCACTATGTGCGGGCCACCTTTTTCCATGGCCAGCACGATTTCCTCCACGAGATGTCCAGCGGCCTGACCACGGCGCTGGAGTTCCTGATGTCGGCGGAGATCGCCAAGACCTTCCTGCTGCAGAATCTGGAATCGGTGGTGCCGCTGGCGGCCACCTTTGCCCTGCGGGCCATGATGAGCCTGATGCTCCACTGGGAGATGGAGGGCGGGCACCGCTCCGGCCGCAAAAAGGAAGAAACGCCCGCCGGTGAGGCCGAGAAAAAAGAATGACTTATAAAGCTTTCCTCTTTTTTCTCGGTCCTGGGTTGTGTAAAACGTAAAAATCGTGCCCCGGCTCTTGACAGTTTTGCACAAAGGGGCTATACTCGTGCCATCGAAAGCAAAGGCGCTGACGGAAGTGATTCCGCCAGCGCCTTTTGTGTTTTCGCTGGATATTGCTCGGGAGGAATAGAGGGCCTCCTGAACAAGGCTCCCGCGCACATTCGGTGCGGGGAGCGCATTACAAACCGGGGAGGTATTATAATGTTCAGTTCCATAAACACCTGTTGGGTGCTGGTTGCGGCATTCCTGGTCTACTTTATGCAGGCCGGTTTTGCGCTGTGTGAGGCGGGCTTTACCCGCGCCAAAAACACCGGCAACATCCTGATGAAAAACATGATGGACTTCTGCATCGGCACACCGTGCTACTGGGTCATCGGCTTCGGCCTGATGTTCGGCGGCACAAGCGCGCTGATCGGCGGGTTCGATCCGTTCATTCAGGGCGATTACAGCCACCTGGGGCTTGATATCCCGCTGTGGGTGTACATCGTGTTCCAGACCGTGTTCTGTGCCACGGCAGCCACCATCGTGTCCGGCTCCATGGCCGAGCGCACCAACTTCAAGGCTTACTGCGTTTACTCCGCTGCCATCTCGCTGGTGGTCTACCCCATCTGCGGCCACTGGATGTGGGGCGGCGGCTGGCTGCAGAGCATGGGCTTCCATGATTTTGCCGGTTCCGCAGCCGTTCACAATGTGGGCGGCGTGATCGCCCTGCTGGGTGCCGCAATGCTCGGCCCCCGCATCGGCAAGTACGATAAGGACGGCAACCCCCACGCCATTCCCGGCCACAACCTGACCGCCGGTGCGCTGGGCGTGTTCATCCTGTGGTTCTGCTGGTTCGGCTTCAACGGCGGCTCTTCCCTGAGCCTTGCCACCGATGAGGCCATGACCCTGACGGGTCTTGTCTGCTTCAACACCAACCTGGCCGCTGCCGTTGCCACCTGCGTGACCATGATCTTCACCTGGCTGCGCTACGGCAAGCCCGATGTCTCCATGACCCTGAACGGCTCTCTGGCCGGTCTGGTCGCCATCACCGCAGGCTGCGACGCTGTCTCTCCCTTCGGTGCCTTCATCATCGGCTTCGTGGCCGGCATTCTTGTGGTCCTGAGCGTTGAGTTCTTTGATAAGATCGCAAAGATCGATGACCCCGTGGGCGCTGTCTCCGTTCACTTTGCAAACGGCGTGTGGGGCACCATTGCTGTGGGCCTGTTCTCCAACGGCGGCGACGGCGTGGGCAAGGGCCTGTTCTACGGCGGCGGCTTTGCACAGCTGGGCACCCAGCTGCTGGGCCTTATCACCGTTGATGTGTACGTTGTGGTCGTGATGTTCATCATCTTCAAGATCATCGACAAGACCATCGACCTGCGCGTCCCTGCTGAGGTGGAGATCGACGGCCTGGATATCCACGAGCACGGCCTGACTTCTGCTTACGCCGGTTTCTCCATCTCCGATGCCAACGCCGCTGCCATGGTGCCCAACGAGAACACCGATCTGGGCGAGGATGATGCCTCCAAGGCAAGCGCCGTGCAGATGAACGCTGCCGTGCCTGTGGTCAAGGAGCCTGCCGTCATCCACGATGGCATCTACGACACCGGGATGCACAAGGTGTCCATCATTGCAAAGCTCTCCAAGTTCGATCAGCTCAAGACCGCGCTGAACGATCTGGGTGTGACCGGCATGACCGTGACCCAGGTGATGGGCTGCGGCATCCAGAAGGGCACCACCGAGAAATACCGCGGCGTGCCTGTGGACAGCACCCTGCTGCCCAAGATCAAGGTCGAGGTCATCGTTTCCAAAATCAGCGTGGACGCTGTGGTGGATGCCGCCAAGAAGGCCCTGTACACCGGCCACATCGGCGATGGTAAGATCTTTGTTTACAACGTGACCCGCGTGGTCAAGATCCGCACCGGCGAAGAGGACTTCGCCGCCCTGCAGGATGTGGAGTAACGCTCCGCACAATTTCAACCGCTGTCCCGCTTTGAAAGCGTGACGATATTTGTTCTCCTTGTTCTCCTTTTTCCTTTTTCTGAAATCCATTCGGCAGAACCCCTGCTTTCTCCGCACAAGGAAGCAGGGGTTTGTTGTTGTCACCACGATGTGAGCCCCCTGCAATGGTTCCGGGTTGACATCCCCGTGCGGGCGTGTTATTTTGGAGTGTAAAATTTTCAGTTTTTTTGTATCAGGAGTTTCTATGAGCAACTTGAATGATTTTAACCGCGAGGCCAAAGCCGCCCTGCGGGTGGCCCTGCAATGGCTGTTGCTGGCCGTGCCCACGGGTCTGGTCTGCGGCGCAGTCGCCACAGCGTTCCACCTGAGCGTGGAGTACGTCACCGAGCTGCGGGCCGCGCAGAGCTGGCTGCTGCTCTGCCTGCCGCTGGCGGGCCTTGCCATCGTGGCACTCTACAAGGTCACAAAGTGCGAAGGCGTGGGCACCAACAATGTCATCCGCGCCGTGCAGAGCGGCGAGCCGGTCAGCCTGCTTCTGGTGCCCGCCATCTTTCTGGGCACGGTGCTCACCCACCTGTGCGGCGGTTCTGCCGGCCGCGAGGGTGCCGCTTTGCAGATGGGCGGCAGCATCGGCTGGAACGTGGGAAAACTGCTGCATCTGAGCGATTACGTCCGCCGCACTGCCACCATCAGCGGGATGGCCGCGTTCTTTTCCGCTCTGTTCGGCACCCCGCTGACCGCTGCCCTTTTCGCCATGATGGTGGAGGACGTGGGGCTGACGTTCACTTCGGCCTTTATGCCCGCGTTCACTTCGGCCCTCATTGCTTACGGCGTATCCCTGTTCTTCGGGATCGCCCCGACCAATTTTGTGCTCAATTCCATCCCGCACCTGACGCTGGAAACCGCGCTTCAGACCGCCCTGCTGGGCATTGCCTGTGCCGCCGTGACCCGGCTGTTCTGCTGGACGCTTCACACCCTGGAACACGGGATCCCCAAACGGATCCCGAATCCCTGGCTCCGGGCTTTTGCGGGCGGTGCAGCCGTGGTAGCGTTCTCGTATCTGTTCGGTGTCGGGCGGTACAACGGGGCCGGAATGGCCGTCATTGCCGATGCCGTGGAGCAGGGCACTGCCCTGCCCTGGGATTTTGCCTGCAAGATCTTCCTGACCGCCCTGACCCTGGCAGTAGGCTTCAAAGGCGGCGAGGTGGTCCCAAGTTTCTACATCGGGGCGACCTTTGGCTGCATCGCCGGGCCATGGCTGGGCCTGCCCGCCGGGTTTGCCGGTGCCATCGGTCTGGTCTGCGTGTTCTGCGGAGCCACAAACGCCCTGATCCCCTCCATCCTGCTGGGATTCGAGCTGTTTGGCGGGCAGGGGCTGGAGCTTATTGCGCTGGGCTGCGGCGTGTGCTACATGCTCTCGGGCCACCACGGCCTCTACAGCAGCCAGACCTTTGTCACCAACAAGCTGCGGCCGGAGTACGCCTCCCACAAGTGGCGGGTCAAGCTGAAGAAAAAAGAAGAATGATTTTTCGCAGATTTTCGCCGCGGAGAGCTTGATTTTTTGCCGCCATCGTGCTACAATCAGCGTAGTTTCATCCTGACCAAAGCGATGATGCGGACAAACCGAAGCTCGTTCCCCATGACGCAGAGAGGGCTGCCCCGGATACCGGGTGCTGCAAGCAGCCTGCCGTGCATCGGGCTTCTACCACCGCAGAGCGCAGAGGAGAACCTCTGCCGGGTGCGCCCGTTACAGCACAGCGAGTGGCGTGTTCTCAAGGGCACGCAATTCGGGTGGAACCGTGGAACGCGTGAAATCTTCAGGCGCTTCATCCCGTAAATTTGAGCGGGATGGAGCGCTTTTTTGTTTTAACTTTCATCAAAAGGAGAACCACTATGAAGATCATCTACAAAGACGGCCATGTGGACGAGTGCCCGCAGGACCAGGAACTGCACGTTATCCGTCACACCGCAGCCCACGTCATGGCTCAGGCCATCAAGCGCCTCTACCCGGAGGCTGACTTTGCCTTCGGCCCCGCTACCGAGAACGGCTTCTACTACGACGTTGACCTCGGCGACACCAAGCTGACCGACGAAGACCTGGCCAACATCGAGAAGGAGATGCGCAAGATCACCAAAGAGAATCTGGCCATCAAGCCCTTCATCCTGCCCCGCGCAGAGGCCGTCAAGCTGATGGAAGAGCGCCACGAGAACTATAAGGTCGAGCACATGGCTGACCTGGCCGACGAGACCGAGTTCAGCTTCTTCCAGCAGGGCGAGTACGTTGACATGTGCATCGGACCCCACCTGACCTACACCAAGGCGCTGAAGGCCTTCAAGATCACCCAGCAGTCCGGCGCATACTGGAAGAACGACAAGGAAAACAAGATGCTGACCCGTATCAACGGTGTGGCATTCCACAACCAGGAAGAGCTGGAAGCCTGGGAGAAGGAGCAGCAGGAGGCCCGTGAGCGCGACCACCGCAAGATCGGCAAGGAGATGGGCCTGTTTATGACCGACGACCTGGTGGGCCGCGGCCTGCCCATGTTCCTGCCCGCAGGCTACACCGTCTGGCAGGAGCTGGAGAACTATATCAAGGAGAAGGAGCGTGCACGCGGCTACCTGCACGTGATGACCCCCTGCATCGGTACCGTGAACCTGTACAAGACCTCCGGCCACTGGGATCACTACCGCGAGAACATGTTCCCCGCCATGGAGATGGAGGGCGAGAGCTACGTCCTGCGCCCGATGAACTGCCCCCATCACATGATGATCTACGCAAACCGTCCCCACTCCTACCGCGACCTGCCCATGCGCATCGGCGAGATCGCACACGACTTCCGCTATGAGTCCTCCGGCACCCTGAAGGGCATCGAGCGCGGCCGTCACTTCTGCCAGAACGACGCTCACCTGTTCTGCACTCCGGAGCAGATCAAGAGCGAAGTCGCTGATGTCTGCAACCTCATCTTCGAGACCTACAAGGATTTCAACATCACCGACTACCGCTGCGTTCTGTCCCTGCGTGACCCCGCCGACAAGAAGAAGTATCACGACGACGACGCGATGTGGAACCACGCTGAGAACGCTCTGCGCGAGGTCCTGACTGAGCTGGGCATCCACTTCACCGAGGAGATCGGCGAGGCTGCTTTCTACGGCCCGAAGCTGGACGTCAACGTCAAGCCCGCTGTCGGCGGTGAGTACACCCTGTCCACC
>OGEA01001309.1_pt1 | contig 11591 bp, 8 predicted proteins | sample 1570531 | NCBI WGS metagenome assembly OGEA01 (sample SAMEA2581973, study PRJEB24529) | metagenome | biome: Human gut stool | place: China | collected 2011 | reverse complement strand
AACTGGATTATTTATAAAAATGCATAGATAAAAAAGTTAAAAGCGAAATCCCTGTCTTTGATGGGAAACACTGGACTTTTTTTTCATATCATAGTATAGTAAAGCATGTTGAACCTTGAAAATTGAATAAAAAGTATATTATTTTTTATGTTCAGATACGCGGTCTTTGCGCCCGTATACCGGATACATAAATGTGACAGCAGATCTGCCGGAAGGATATGCAGTCTGTTGTCTCCTTATTAGCGCCATGCACCTGTGGAAAATGCATAGGAAGGTTCTGTGAACAGACATTGTGATATGTTCAGGAATTACCTGTGTTTCAATCAGCAGGTTAACGAGGAGGAGAGTGATCGAAGATTCGGCGGATGCTCTTCCGTACACTCCCGGTGCGAGATATACCGGCAAATATGCAGGTGACTGCAAAACAAATACGGTATAAGGGAGAAGATAACCTGAAAAATATTTTTGCTGTCAGAAGAGGATCTTCTGACAGTGGAACTGGTCAGGAAAAATGAGTGTACCGGTGGGATTGTGCCGGAAACAGTTGATAGATAGAAAAGAGGAAAATTTATGTGTGGAATTATTGGTTATACAGGTAGTGAAGATGTAAAAGGAGTGTTACTTGATGCGTTAGAGCTTCTTGAGTACCGCGGATATGACAGTGCGGGAATTGCTTTGGCAGATACCGGCCTGAAACAGACGAAAGTTTATAAATGTGCGGGAAGAGTAAAAGATTTAAGAGCCATTTGTGAGTCAGAAAAACTGATCACAGAGTGTGGAATTGGTCATACCAGATGGGCAACACACGGCGGTGTAAATGATACAAACGCACATCCGCACCAGGTTGGAAAAGTGACTCTGGTACACAATGGCATCATTGAAAATTACAGAGAGCTGATCGCCGACTATGAACTGGAAAGTGTTTTAAAATCAGAGACAGACAGTGAGGTTGTGGCTGCACTTTTAAATAAGTTTTATACCGGTGATCCGGATGAAGCCATCAAAAAGACAGTTTCCAAATTAAAAGGAACATTTGCATTAGTGATCTTATTCGAAGATCATCAGGGCGAGATATACTCTGTCAGAAATGTCAGCCCGATCGTCGCAACACTTTGCAAAGAGGGGGCTATGCTTGCATCTGACCTGACAGCACTCTGCCGTTTTACCAACCGCTATTTTGTTGTTCCGGAGTATCATATTTTAAAACTGGCAAAAGATGCCATTGTCTTAAAAGATTTCAATGGCAATCAGGTGGAGCCGGACTATCTTGAAGTAGACTGGGAACTTAATAATGCCGGAAAGAACGGTTATCCGTTTTATATGGAAAAAGAGATCATGGAACAGCCGGATGCGATCGAGCGTACAATCACAAACCGCATCACAAGTGGAATGCCGGACTTTACGGCAGACGGTGTGCCGGATGAGATCTTTACACAGTGTGAGCGTGTCAACATTATCGCATGTGGAACTGCAATGCATGCCGGTCTTGTGGCACAGGCACTGATAAAGTCGATTCTTCATATGCACATCGATGTCGATATGGCATCCGAGTTTATGTATTCGGATCCGGTCATCGATGAGAAATCATTAGTCATCGCAGTTTCACAGTCCGGTGAGACGATCGATACCTTAGAGGCAGTCAAGTATGCAAAAAAACGTGGAGCGAAATGTTTATCCATCATCAACGTAAAAGGATCTTCCATTGCGCGTGAGAGTGATTATGTGCTCTATACCAACGCAGGACCGGAGATCGCCGTTGCAAGTACCAAGGCATACACGACACAGCTTGCTGTATTTTATCTGATCGTGGCAAAAATGGCACAGCTTCGCGGTGTCTTTTCACAGGAAGAGACACAGAGTTTTATCCGTGAGCTGCAGCGCACGCCGGATGTCATGAAAAAAGTGTTAGAGGGACGGCAGGAGATCCATAAACTTGCCAACAAGGTGTTAGAGGCGAAAGATCTGTTTATGATCGGCCGTGGACTTGATTACTCTATTTTGTTAGAGGGTTCTCTGAAGTTAAAGGAGGTATCCTACATTCATTCTGAGGCGTATGCGTCCGGCGAATTAAAACACGGACCGATCGCACTCATCACGCAGGATACGCCGGTCGTTGCAGCAGTGACACAGGAAAAATTAATGTCAAAAGAGCTGTCAAATATCAAGGAGGTACGGTCAAGAGGTGCGGACATCGTGCTCTTTATCAAGGAAAGTCTTGCAAAAGATATCGACCGTGCATATGATACCTTCCATCTGCCGGATATGCAGGATGAATTTATGGTAATGCCGGCATCCGTGGCACTGCAGTTACTTGCTTATTATGTTTCTTCCGACAAGGGATTTGACGTGGATAAGCCAAGAAACTTGGCGAAGGTAGTGACGGTGGAATAAGAGAAGCAAAATAAAAAGATATGTGGAAAAGTGTCCGGAAAGGGGAAAAAGACCGCGTATCTGAGCATAAAAAAAGATTGGGGGAAGCCGCACAAAGTATTTGGTGTGACTGCCCCCATTTGCATTTAGACCAGTTCCGCGATGCGCGACACTGCCACATAAATTTCAGAAATTTTATACCAGGTACGGTAGTCAATGACGCCGGTGACCGGCAGACCGAAGACACGCTGGAAGACCTCGACAGCCTCTCTTGTGGCAGGTCCGTAGATTCCGTCCGGTGTAACTGTCGGAATCGCCGGATAGGATCTTGAAATCCGTGCAAGTTCCTCCTGGATCTGACGCACTTTTTCGCCGGTCGAACCGATCGTAAGGTCGACTCTCGGCCAGGAAGCCGGGATGCCGGATACTTCTTCTGCCGTGTTGATGTACATGTTGTTTCCATAATAGTAGCGCAGAATTTCGATTGCCTCATAGTTCTGGTCACCCAGGTATTTGCTGCCCCACTGACTCAGCCAGTTGCTGCAGGTCACACGTTCCCCATCGCAGTACTGCGTTAAGATTGGCTGGCTGACGTTTGGCCGGGATAAAAAGTTCTGGAACATTTCATCCACGATGTCGGAGATGCTCTGGAAAATGTTCCTGCCGTAGGTAAATTTCTGGTCGTAGGCGGTGGAGGAGGTGATCGTGAAACTGTAGCCTTTGTTCCGGTACCACTCCGTGTACACCCGGTTTAATGTAAATGACATGATTGCAAGGATATTTGCGCGCAGCGTCGCATCCGGCCAGGTGGAATAGATTTCGCTGGACGCTACATTTTTGATGTAATCCTTGTATCGCACATAATAATCGCGCGCAGTCGTATCGTTTGGCGGACCGTCATGTACCACGACATATTCCGGCACCACGACTCTGCTTAGGACGATCTCCCCGGTCTCGGAGATCGGCTTGATCTCAGACTCTGCGATTTTCGGTGGAAAATCGCCCCAGAGGGTATTGACCGGGATCACGATCGTGTCTACCGGGTTCCCCGGTGCATCCACCTCATCCATTCGTACTTCCTGAAGCGACAGCTGCTTCGAAAACAGTTCAATTCCCGACACAGTAAACGGGCGGAATCCTTCAGCATCGACCTGAATACTATATTGCGAGAACGGCTGCTCTTCGCCTGGCTCCATTGAGAATTCAAGCGGAGGCGCAGGAAGCGTAATTTGTTCGGACATACCGGATGCATCTGTATTCACCTCCTCAACGATACTGTCCGGATCACCGGAATAGGAGATCGCTACACGGGCGTTTGTGATCGGACGGTTACTTCCTCTTGCCGTTACGTGGATCTTTAATTCACCCTGATCGATATTATTTTGTGTATAGGCAATATCTGACATGAAAAACCTCGTAGATTCATTCATTCTATTATATGATGCAGTCTGTCAAAAGGTGTGTTTAAATTGTTTGTGTGAATTATAAAATAATGGAAGGAAAAATGTGGTTTATGATTTGTCAATTAACGAAAACAGAGGTATAATAATTATAATTGATGTACTGCCACAGGAAAACTATCTGTGGCATTATTTTTTCCGAAAATCAGATATAAGGTAACAGAGATATATGGCAAATTATAAAATGATCTTACAATATGACGGAACACGTTACCGCGGGTGGCAGGTGCTTCCGGCGGAACTTACGATACAAGGAAAGTTACAGGATGTTTTGAGCAAAATGGCAGGATACCAGGTGGAGGTTACCGGTTCCGGCAGAACAGATGCAGGCGTGCATGCAAAAGGACAGACGGCTAATTTTCATCTGAGAGAGGAATGGGATGAGGATAAAATTTTATTTTATCTGAATCAGTACCTTCCGGAAGATATTGCAGTCTGTGAAGTAAAGAGAGTGGATGAGCGTTTCCACAGCAGATATCAGGCAGTGGAAAAGACCTATCTTTACCGGATCCATACAGGAAAAATACCGGAGGTATTCGAGCGCAGATATGTTTATGATTATACGGAACCGCTTGATGTAAACCGCATGAGAAAAGCGGCAGAGTACCTGTGTGGAACACATGATTTTAAATCATTCTGCGGCAATAAAAAAATGAAAAAATCCACGGTTCGGACGATCTCCCGGATACAGATCAAAGAACTGCCGGGAGAGATACAGATCTATTATACCGGAAATGGATTTTTACAGAATATGGTGCGCATTTTAACCGGTACACTGATCGAGATCGGAGATGGAAGAAGAACTCCGGAGGATGTGTCAGAGATCTTAGAGGCAAAAAACAGGGAAAGAGCAGGATACACGGCACCGGCATGCGGGTTGACATTGCTTGAGGTAATATATGGAAAAATGGTTTGTAATAAATAAAGGCGCTGATTTTGCAGGAATTGCAAAACGTTTTGGGATAAGTCCGGTTACGGCAAGGCTGATCCGGAATCGTGAGGTTATGGGGGATGAGGCAATCGCAAGATACTTAAAAGGCGGAATTGGGGAACTTTACGATCCTCATTTACTTTTGGATTCGGACCGGTTGACGGATATATTGGTGCAGAAGATCAGTGAACAGAAAAAGATCAGGGTCATAGGCGACTACGATATTGATGGGGTAATGTCGACTTATATTCTGTACAAAGGAATCACACGCTGCGGTGGCAGTGTGGATTTTCAGATACCGGACCGGATGAAAGATGGTTACGGAATCAACGATCATCTGATTGAGCAGGCAGATGAGGCGGGAATTGATACGATCATTACCTGTGATAATGGAATTGCAGCGATAGGCGAGATCGCGCACGCTAAAAGTCTTGGAATGACAGTTCTTGTCACAGACCATCATGAAATACCATATACGGAGGAGAGGGGAGAACGCCATTATAAAAGAAGTGAGGCGGATGCCATTGTAAATCCAAAGCAGATGGAGTGTACATATCCGTATAAAAATCTCTGCGGTGCTGCAGTTGCCTGGAAAGTGATACAGATCCTCTATGAAAAATGTGACATTGCGGTGGAGGAGTCCTACGATTTTTTGGAAAATGTGGCATTTGCGACGGTCGGGGATGTGATGGATCTGACGGATGAGAACAGAATCCTGGTAAGGGAAGGATTAAAGCGGATCCATACGACCATGAATCCGGGGATGCGCGCATTGATTTTACAGAATAAATTAGAGCCGGAACAGATCAGTTCCTATCATTTCGGATTTGTGTTAGGACCATGCATCAATGCAAGCGGACGATTAGAGACAGCGAAAATTGCCTTAAATCTTTTCCTGCAGGAGGACGTAAAAAAAGCATCGGAGATCGCAGCGGAACTGGTCGATCTGAATGCGCAGCGAAAAGACATGACTGCAGAGGGCGTAGAACTTGCCATGCAGCAGGTGGAAGAGGGAAATACGAGTGAAAAAGTCCTGGTTGTCTATCTGCCGGATGTGCATGAAAGTCTTGCAGGAATCATTGCAGGAAGAATCCGGGAGGCGTGTCATAAACCGACTTTTGTGCTGACAAAGAGTGAGGATGGGGTTAAAGGCTCCGGGCGCTCAATCGAGGCATATTCGATGTATGAGGAACTGTGCAAATGTCAGGAATTATTTAAAAAATTTGGCGGTCATCCGATGGCAGCAGGACTTTCCCTGCCGGAAGCAAATGTAGAGATTTTCAGGGAGAAAATAAATGCCTGCTGTGGCTTGACAGAAGAAGATTTTATTCCTAAGATAAAAATAGATATTCCCATGCCCGTCGATTATCCGGACATTCCGCTGGTAAATGAACTGTTGTTGTTAGAACCATTCGGGAAAGCAAATGTAAAACCTCAGTTTGCGGATAAGAATCTTGGAATCGATCGTGCGGTTGTAGTCGGGAAAAATCAGAATGTATTAAAACTGACACTTAAGACTGAACGTGGAAAATCCATATCTGCTGTTTATTTTGGAGATGTGGAGGAATTCCGGGAATATTATGGAAGAAAATATGGGGAAAATGAAGTGCAGCAGGCATTCCTTGGCAGGACAAATGGAATCCGGATGTCTGTGGTATATTATCCCGAGATAAACAGGTATCAGGGAAATGAAAGCATACAGATTGTGATAAAGAATTATCAGTAAATGGAGGACATATATGTTTGGTGGAAAGAAAGAGAAGGCACTGCAGGACGAACTCTATACGATTAAGAAACAGATTGCAGAATACAGTGATGAATTAAAAGAAGATTCTGTGCAGATGACAGCATCCCGTGTCCAGATGGAAGAAAATATAGAAATTCTTGAGGAAAAGTTAGAATGTGTGGGTGAACTGGCAGAAGAGAGCTGCAGAACAGGAAAAGAACTGTACAGTACATTCGTTGAAGTACATAATGCTGTGGAATCTTTTGAGGCAAATCATTCCATTTTTATTGGACAGGTGGCAGAGCAGAATGAAAAGATCAAAGAAGTTTTTGAACAGCACAAGGCGTTAAAAGAACCGTGTGCACAGTTAGAAGAAAGTCTTTACCGTGCTTCGAAAGAGCAGGATGGTCTTGGAAATGTGACAGCTGAACTGGAAGATGATGCAAAAAATATGGGAGTGCTTGCATTGAATGCGGCAATCGAAGCAGCAAGAATGGGAGAGAATGGAGAAAAATTCCTTCATGCTGCGGAGGAGATCAAAAATGTGGCACAGCGGTATGAAGAAAGACTAAAGGCATTATCAGAACAGATCGACGCGATGGAAGAGGCGCAAAAAGAAATCAAAGAACAGACTGCACAGATCAATGAAATGCAGGCGGGTATTACATCGATGGTAATGAAACTGTACAGTGACAGTGCACAGAAACTTTCCATATATGAAAATGGACAGACTTCCTTAAGGGAGCACATGTCCGGCAACGCAGTACCGGCTGCGGATTTTATAAAACAGGCCGGGGAGGATTTCTTAAAACTCGGGGATGAGGCAAAAGTGCAGGTTACAGCACTGCGTGAAGAAATCAATGCAAAAAAATCTGCTGAGGATGAATTGGAAAAGATCTATAATGGATGTAAAGCACTTTTGGATATGGAGTAAGTAATCTGTAATGAAATATCTGCATGCAAAACAGTCAGCGGCATAGTAAAGAGCAGTATAGAAATGAGGGAAGAACTTATATGGCAAAAGAAGAACAGATGACGTATTTATCTGCGAATGGAACGACAAAGATCCATGCGGTAAAATGGATGCCGGAGGATGGAAAGTATAAGGCAATTTTACAGATCACGCACGGCATGATCGAATATATTGAAAGATATCATGAGTTCGCAGAGTACCTGACAGAGCGCGGATTTATGGTTGTTGGCCACGATCATTTAGGGCATGGCGCTTCGGTAAAAGATGAAACAGAGTGGGGATATTTTGCAGAAAATCCGAGTGATACGCTTGTTGCGGATATGCATAGCCTGCGAACAACAGTTCAGGGAGAGAATCCGGGGATACCGTATTTTATGATGGGACACAGCATGGGTTCTTATATGCTGCGAAAATATCTGTGTCTGCATGGTGAAAATTTAAGTGGAGCGGTCATTATGGGAACTGGGTGTGTGCCGGATGGCACCATGAAATTTGGTATGTCGCTGTGTAAATTTTTAGCCTTTTTCCGTGGCTGGAATTACAGAAGTAAACTGGTGCAGAAACTTTCCTACAGCAAGCCATACCACAAATTTGACCTTTATGGAAAAGATTATACCAACAGCTGGCTGACAAAGGATGTGGAGCATGTCAAAAAATATTACAGTGATCCACGCTGCACGTTTCTGTTTACATTAAACGGGTACTATGGGCTGATGGAAGCGGTATATTTTGACAATCAGATGGATAATATAAAAAAAGTGCCGAAAGATCTGCCGGTTTTCATGGTTTCCGGGGCAGATGACCCGGTTGGTGACCTCGGTGAAGGGGTAAAAAAAGTTTATCATATGTACAAAGATGCGGGTGTGGATGATCTGACCTACCGTTTGTATGAGACAGACCGTCATGAGATATTAAATGAGACAGACCGCGATCAGGTTTATGCGGATATCTGTGCATGGATGAGTGTCAGAATTGCGCAGATATAAAATATAAGATAGATTTACCTGCATAAAATATAAAGCAGGGATGGACAGTGTTAGTGAGGATTATTATGAGAAACAAAAAAGTAGTTAAAATATTATGTGTGATACTTGCAGCAGCGATGCCTGTTTCCTCCGGTGTGGGTGTGCAGGCAGCACAGGCAGGGGCAGTTGCAGCGACGGCAGATCAGACAGATGATGTGCAGAATGCAGCAGAAACTTCGGCAGAGGATTCTGCGCAGAATGCAGATAGTGACGATCTGGAAGGTTCCATTCAGTATTTGGATGATTCGGCTCAGACAAACAATTCTGATGCACAGCAGGATGGAAATATATCGTCGGATCAGACGCCACAGCAGGATGGAAATGTGACATCAGACCAGGCGTCACAGGATATCAACGGAACGATTGTGCAAAACGAGGACAGCGATAATGTCACAATCAAGGCAAGTGATAAACCGTACCTTGCGCTTGGAGCAGATCTTAATGATTCTCAAAGAGCGACGATTCTTTCTATTATGGGCATTGATGCGGCAAATCTGTCAAATTATGATGTGGTCTATGTGACAAATGCAGAGGAACACCAGTATTTAGATTCCTATATTTCATCCTCGCAGATTGGAACAAGATCGCTTTCTTCTGTTGTGATCGTACAGAGGGATAAGGGAAGCGGATTAAACATTTCCACAACAAATATTAATTATTGTACCGTTGGTATGTATAAAAATGCGCTGACTACTGCAGGGGTAACAGATGCAGATATTATTGTAGCAGGACCAACTCCAATTTCCGGAACGGCGGCTTTAGTAGGCGTATTAAAAGCATATCAGGAGATGACAGGAAAAGAGATCAGTGATTCGGTAGTTGATACGGCACTCAATGAACTTGTGCTGACCGGTCAGTTAGAAGATTCCTTAAAAGGTGTCTCCGACGCAGAAGTGGAAGAGTTTATTGCGTATATCAAGGCACTGATCGCTAAAGATGATCTGACAGATGATGCGGGAATCAACGGCGCAATCGATGAGGCGTGTGAAAAATATGGTGTGACGTTATCGGATGATGAGCGTCAGCAGATCATAGATCTGATCAAGAAGATCAATTCACTCGGAATTGATTTAAACGGACTTGTGGATTATGCGGAGTCTTTGTACAATTCGTTTAAAAACGGAGATGGAAGTTCAAATAGCGGTATAGCAGCGGCTGTCGGTGGATTTTTTAAATCGATCATTTCTTCTGTGGGAGATTTCTTTAAAAAGTTATTTTCATAATAAATATATAACGAAAAGAGGAAGCGTATGTTAGAGAGAAAAAGAAAGTTAGATTGTGCAAATGGACGTGAAAAAGCAGATCTCGTATTGAAAAACGGAAATGTGCTGAATGTCTTTACGGAGGAAGTGTTAAAAGCGGATGTTGCGATCTGCGGGGACACGATCGTAGGCGTAGGTGAATACGAGGGAAAAGAAGAAATCGACTGTACCGGGAAATATCTGGTGCCGGGCTTTATCGATGCGCATATGCATATTGAATCCTGTATGGCAGCACCGGGAGAACTTGCCAAAGTCCTTGCGAAGGCGGGAACAACGACGATCATTGCCGATCCGCACGAGATCGTGAATGTCAGCGGAACAAAAGGAATGGACTATTTCTTAAAATGTGCTGCAAAACTTCTGGTAAACGTATTTTTTATGGTGCCTTCCGCAGTTCCTGCAACGGATGTGGAGACAAACGGCTGTGGTGAATTTCTTGCCTCTGACATGATGAAATATGTGGATAATGCAAGAGTACTTGGACTCGGTGAGACCATGCGTTTTATGGAGTGCTGTGAGGGTGAAAAGAGAATGGCAGACAAGTTAGAGCTGTTTGCCAAGAAACATATTGATGGGCATGCGCCTGGAATCCGAGGAAAAGAAGTGCAGGCATACCGTCTTGCCGGTGTGGAAAACGATCATGAGTGTTCTACCGCTGAGGAAGTGCTCGATAAACTCCGTGCCGGACTGCATATCTATGTGCGCGAGGGAAGTGGTGCAAAGAATTTAGAGACACTGATCAAAACAATGTTAGATGCAGGTGTATGCTTAGACCGCTGTGCTTTCTGTACGGATGACAAGCATGTGGAGGAGATCCGCAAAGAGGGACATATCAGTACCTGCATCCGCAAGGCGATTGCACTTGGCGTGCCGGTTGCAAAAGCCTATAAGATGGGAAGTTATCAGGCGGCAGAGTTTTATGGATTGAAAAATTATGGTGCGATCGGTGCGGGTTACCGTGCAGACATCGTATTTTTAGATGATTTAGAGCAGGTCAGACCGCTTGATGTCATGAAGGACGGACGTATTCTGACAGAGGAAGATTATGCGAAAGATTATTCCGTTCCGGTTCCGGATGAGCTGCTTCATACCGTTCATGTGGGAGAGGTCACCAAAGAGAAAATCAGGCTTTCCTGTGATGGAAAAACGGATGTGATACAGATGAACCCACACCAGATCGTGACCACGCATCTGGTGGAGGAAGTGCCGACAGAAAACGGATATTTCAAATCGGATGGTGTATACAACAAGATCTGCGTGGTAGAGCGTCATGGAAAGACAGGGGAGATCGGTGTTGCGCCGCTGAAAGGGTTTGGCGTCAAAGGCGGCGCAGTGGCGACTTCCGTTGCACATGATTCCCATAACCTGATCGTTGCGGGCGATAATGATGAGGATATCCTTGCAGCAATCAAAGGTGTGGAAGAAAATCAGGGCGGATATGTTATCGCTTCCGGTGGAAAAGTCGTGGATGTGCTTCCGCTTCCAATCTGCGGTCTGATGAGCGAAAAATCCTGTGATGAGATCACGGAAAAAGTGGCGGACATGTTGGAGGAAGCAAAGAAACTTGGCATTTCCGAGGACATCGATCCATTTATCACGCTTTCCTTTATGGCACTTACGGTAATACCGGAGATCCGTGTGACAGAGCGCGGCGTGTACCTGTTTGGTGCGAAATAGTAAGGCAGTTATAATTTTTTGTATATGAAAAAAGAGATATGATATCGAAAAGTGTACCGACCCCAAAAGTTAGACCTAAAAATCTAACGATTGGAGGCCGGTATTTTTATTGCTTTATTTGTTTCATATAAATTCAATGAAATCTCAATATCTTGTAATCTTTAGAA
>OGEA01001308.1_pt1 | contig 11595 bp, 11 predicted proteins | sample 1570531 | NCBI WGS metagenome assembly OGEA01 (sample SAMEA2581973, study PRJEB24529) | metagenome | biome: Human gut stool | place: China | collected 2011 | reverse complement strand
AGAGGCCCAGGGAGAAGTCGACGGCCAGGCCTGTGAGATCCTGGCGGGGGAGCGAGGGGTCGTCGGTGGGTTATCCTTATTGGTATTGCCTGTGGTACGGTAGCAATGATTGTAGCCGGACCGGTATGGGGGTCTATCTGTGGAAAGAAATACATGGTTGAAGTACCGGAGCACATTCAGCAGCAGGAAGATATTGATGAATCAAAGCTTCCGAGCTTTGGACTGGTTGTAACCATTATTCTGATTCCGCTGGTACTGATTATTTTAGATTCTCTTGCAGGTGTAGTGGGATTTTTGACACCCGTGGCAGGCATTTTGGGATTTTTAGGCGAGCCGTTTGTGGCACTGCTGATTGCAACACTGGTTGCGATGTATTTCCTTGGAACAAGACACGGTTACACACTGGCAGAACTTGAAAAGATACTCACAAAATCTTTAGAGCCGACAGGTCTGATTCTTTTAGTAACAGCCTGCGGCGGTGTATTAAGATATATGCTTCAGTATTCAGGACTGGGCGATGTTATCGGAAATGCCGTTTCATCAGCCGCACTTCCGTTAGTTGTGGTAGCATTTATTGTTGCCGCACTCGTAAGAATCTGCGTAGGTTCTTCTACCGTAGCTATGACTATGGCAGCAGGCATTATTGCTGCAATGCCGGAAATTGCGACACTTTCACCGCTTTATCTTGCCTGCATTACCGCAGCAGTAGCCGGTGGCGCAACGGTCTGCTCACACTTTAACGATTCTGGTTTCTGGCTGGTACGTTCATTAGTCGGACTTGATGAAAAAACGACATTAAAGACATGGACCATTATGGAAACACTCGTTGGCGGAACAGGATTTTTAGTAGCACTGTTGATTTCATTCTTTGTATAACATGTAAAAACTAGCGATGGCGGTTTGGCTTTAAGCGGAAAAACCGCCATGCACGACAGATTTGTGCCGCAGGCATTACAAATCTGTTTGTATCGCAGAATTGAATAAATTCAGTTTGCGATTACTTTGACATTAAAATGCCTGCAGAAAAGAGGATTATTGTGAAAAATCACACTGAGGTGCTGATTTTTCACAGGGATATTTGTTTCTGAGCAAAAACAAATATCCCTGATTGCAGATGAGAAATCGCCTGCGCGAATTTCTCATCGCATCTTTACAACAAGTTGCTCAGAAAAGAGGATTATTATGGAATTAAAAAGTCAGGAAATGAGAAAACTTGCACCGGAGCTGGATCCGTTAAGAATCGGAACGGGCTGGAAGCGTGAAGATTTATCAAAACCACAGATATTTATAGAAAGTACGTATGGTGACAGTCATCCGGGAAGCGGTCATTTAAACATTTTAGTAGAAGAAGTACGAAAAGGTGTTGCACAAGCCGGCGGATTCGGTGCAAGATATTATGTAACAGATATCTGTGACGGCGAAAGCCAGGGCACGGACGGCATTAATTTCAGTCTTGCAAGCCGTGAAATGATTGCCAACATGATTGAAATTCAGGGCAACGCAACCGTATCTGATGCCGGTGTTTATCTGGCAAGCTGTGACAAGGGTATGCCGGGCAACCTTATGGGACTTGCGCGTGTCAACATTCCATCCGTAGTTGTTCCGGGCGGTACGATGAATGCAGGACCGGAAATGCTGACTTTAGAGCAGCTCGGTATGTACAGCGCAAAATATCAGCGCGGTGAGATTGACGAAGAAAAATTAGATTGGGCAAAATGTAATGCGTGTCCAAGCTGCGGTGCATGTTCCTTTATCGGAACGGCTTCTACAATGCAGATTATGGCAGAAGCACTTGGGCTTGCCCTTCCGGGAAGCGCACTCATGCCTGCTACAAGTCCGGATTTACTGGCATATGCAAGAGAAGCCGGAAAACAGGCAGTCAAACTCGCTTACATGGAAAATATGAAACCGTCCGATATTGTAACGATGGAAAGCTTTGAAAATGCAATCCTTGTGCATGCTGCAATTTCAGGCAGTACAAACTGTCTGCTTCATATTCCGGCACTGGCACATGAATTTGGAATAGAAATTACAGGCGATACATTTGACAGACTGCACCGCGGCGCGCATTACCTGCTTGATGTCCGTCCGGCAGGAAGATGGCCTGCTGAAACATTTTACTATGCAGGCGGCGTTCCGGCGATTATGGAAGAAATCAAGGAACATCTGCATTTGGATGTTATGACAGTAACAGGAAAGACACTCGGCGAGAATCTGGAAGATTTAAAGAAAAACGGATTTTATGAGCGCTGTGAAAAGTGGCTTGCACAGTTTAACGAACGGTACAACACCAACATCACCCGCAAAGATATCATACGTCCGTACGATGAAGCAATCGGCACGGAGGGCAGTATTGCAGTCTTAAAAGGAAATCTTGCACCAGAGGGCGCAGTCATTAAGCATACAGCGTGTCCGAAGGAAATGTTTAAGGCAGTTTTAAGAGCCAGACCATTTGACAGCGAAGAAGAATGTCTGGACGCAGTGCTTCATCACAAGGTACAGAAAGGTGATGCAGTCTTTATCCGTTACGAAGGCCCGAAGGGAAGCGGTATGCCGGAAATGTTTTATACCTCCGAGGCAATCAGCAGTGATAAAGAACTTGGAAAGAGTATTGCGCTGATTACAGACGGACGTTTCTCAGGCGCCTCAACCGGTCCTGTTATCGGACACTGCAGTCCGGAAGCCGTAGACGGCGGTCCGATTGCCCTCGTTGAAGAAGGCGATTTGATTGAAATTGACGTAGAAGCAAGAAAGTTAAATATTATCGGTATCCACGGCGTGAAAATGACCGAAGAAGAAGTGCAGGAAGTATTAAAACAGCGCCGCCTTGCATGGAAACCGAAAGAACGCAAGTACAAGAAAGGTGTACTGAGGCTGTTTAGTGAACTGGCAGCCAGTCCGATGAAAGGGGCTTATCTGGAATACGATAAGTAAAATCCTATCTTTTCCTAATATAAATGATGCAATCCGCAAGGCTGGGTATCCGGTCTTGCGGATTTGCCGTTGTATTGCATGATATAGCGAATAGGTATTTGATATTTACGGCGGACATTGGTATCATAGAAATATTACAGGATAAAATGCAATAAAAGGATAGGTGATAAACGTATGAAACCGCAAAGACAGATAAATCAGGAATATTTAACAGGGGAACGCCCTTTATTTGGGGAATCGGGGCTTCAAATTAACCATACTCTATTTGGGGAAGGCGAATCTCCGTTAAAGGAATGTCATCAGATTGAAATGGAAAACAGTATGTTTCAGTGGAAATATCCTTTATGGTACAGCAGTGATATTGAAGTCAAAGACAGTACATGGGCGGAAATGGCGCGCGCGGGCGTGTGGTATACCAACAACATTCATATCGAAAATGCGCTGATTGAAGCACCGAAGAATTTCCGCAGGTGTAACCAACTGAAGTTAGACAACGTATTTTTACCGAATGCCGCGGAAACGCTTTGGAATTGTAGTAACGTGACATTAAATCAGGTGTGTGCAAAGGGCGATTATTTTGCAATGAACTGCACCGATATGCAGATTGACAATTTTGAACTGGCGGGAAATTACTGCTTTGACGGTGCAAAAAATGTGGAAATCCACCATGCCAAAATGCTGTCTAAGGACGCTTTCTGGAACAGTGAAAATGTGACGGTGTACGACTCTTACATTTCCGGGGAATATCTGGGCTGGAATTCAAAGAATCTGACACTTGTCAACTGTACGATTGAGAGCCTTCAGGGAATGTGCTACGTTGAAAATCTGGTGCTGAAAAATTGCAGACTGTTACACACAACGCTTGCATTTGAATATTCCACGGTAAACGCAGAGATTACGGGAAAAGCGGACAGCATTTTAAATCCGAAGGGCGGTACAATCCGCGCAGATGCAATCGGAACACTGATTTTAGAGCCGGATAAGATAAAGCCGGAGGATACGCAGATTATTTGTGAAAATGTAATGGAAAGGCGGGAAAAATTTTAAATGGAAAATTTATTTGATAAACCGGTAAAACGCAGAGGAACAGGCAGTTTAAAGTGGGACGTTGCCGAAAATGAACTGCCGATGTGGGTTGCCGACATGGATTTTGAAACAGCGCCGCCGGTAAAAGAAGCTATTTTAAAGCGGGCGGAGCACGGCGTGTTTGGCTACACGGACATTACACCGGAGTGGTATAGTGCCTATCAGAGCTGGTGGAAAGACCGTCACGGATTTGAAATGGAAAAGGAGTGGCTCATTTTTACAACGGGTGTCGTTCCGGCAATTTCAAGTATTGTAAGAAAAATGACAACGGTTGCGGAAAATGTGGTGGTGATGACACCGGTTTACAACATTTTCTTTAATTCAATATTAAATAACGGCAGAAATGTGCTGGAAAGCCGTTTAAAATATGAAAACGGCGCATATCAGATTGACTTTGATGATTTAGAGGAAAAACTTGCAAATCCGCAGACGTCCCTGTTGCTGCTGTGTAATCCGCATAATCCTGTCGGAAAAATCTGGGACAGGGAGGAACTTAAAAGAATCGGGGAATTATGCTGGAAATATCATGTACTGGTGCTTTCTGACGAAATCCACTGCGATATTACAGAGCCGGGCAAGGACTATAGTCCGTTTGCTTCGGTATCTGAAACGTGTAAAAATAACAGTATTACATGTGTTGCGGCGACAAAAGCATTTAATATTGCGGGAATCCAGACGGCGGCAGTGATTGTGCCGGATAAAACGATTCGTCACCGTGTCAGCCGCGGATTAAATACCGATGAAGTGGCAGAGCCCAATGTATTTGCATTGACCGCACCGATAGCGGCATTTACAAAGGGCGGGGCATGGCTGGACGAACTGCGTGCATATTTATGGGAAAACAGAAAGACAGCGGAAGCATTTATAAAGGAAGAAATTCCGCAGATTTCAGTTGTAGCGGCGGAAGCAACGTATCTGTTATGGATAGACTGTACACGCATTGCCAAAAAAGAAGACAACCTCTGCGCATTTATCCGCAGCCACAGCGGGCTGTATCTGTGTGACGGCGCGGAATACCGCAACGGCGATGGCTTTTTAAGAATGAATCTTGCCTGCCCGAAAACGCAGGTGGAAGACGGACTGCGCCGGTTGAAGGAGAGCGTGGAGGCGTATTTGGGGAAATAGGGTATATTATAGAATAGGAAATAGCGTTACAAAGTGAAAATGTGGAGAAAAGTAAAATGTATACTCATGAAATGTGATGAAATATAAAAAGCGCTCTCATAAAATGTGGTAAATCATAAGAAATAGGCTTATAAAATGTGGAGAAATGCAGAATACAGGCACATGAAACGTGAAAAAATCATAGGCAATGCGCTTAAAATGTGATATAGTATAAGGCAGGAGGGATTGCCATGTATTTAAAAAGAAAGATTGATGAATTTCTTGTACAGTGGAAAAATAATAAAGACCGCCTGCCGCTGATTGTAAAAGGGGCAAGGCAGATTGGAAAGACCGAATCTATTAATCATTTTGCAAAAAAATATTACAGCAATATTGTTTATATTAATTTTGTGCTTGAACCGAAATATAAAACGATATTAAGTGACGGATATGATGCAGACAGCATTGTGAAGAATATTACACTGCTGGATACCAAAAAAAAATTTATAAAGGATGATACCTTATTGATTTTTGATGAAATTCAGGAGTATCCGGATATTGCCACTTCTTTAAAATCATTTAAGGTGGACGGAAAGTATGATGTCATATGCAGTGGATCACTGCTTGGAATTCATTATCAGAAAATCCACAGTAACAGTGTAGGATACAAAACGGATTATGAAATGTATTCCATGGATTTTGAAGAATTTTTATGGGCAAAGGGCTATGATGATACACAGATTGCGGATTTGCTGAAACATATGATTTTGCAAAAGCCGTTTGGTCAGACACAGTTTGAGGTGTACAAAAAGCTGTTTTTAGATTATTGTATCCTCGGCGGAATGCCGGCGGTAGTCAGACAATATATAGAAACGAACAGTTTTTCAAATACGCTGGAAATCCAGAATCAGATACGGCTGGATTATGAAGAAGATATACGAAAATATGCACAGGGTTTAGAACAGACGAAAATAGCAAGTGTTTACCGGAATATTCCGGTTCAGCTTGCAAAGGAAAATAAAAAGTTCCAGTACAATAAATTGGGAAAAAATGCAAGAAGCAGAGAATATACAGGCTGTATCGACTGGCTTAAAGATGCTGGGGTAATATCCATTTGTTACTGCCTTCATTTTCCGGAACTTCCACTCAAAGGAAATTACGATGAAAATAAATTTAAGCTGTATTATCCGGATACAGGTTTGTTAATCTCAACGTTAGATGAAGAAGCACAGGATGATTTGAGGGCAAACAAAAATCTTGGAATTTATAAAGGGGCATTGTATGAAAATTTTGTGGCAGAAGCATTTTTAAAACAAGGTCTTGGCTTATATTATTATAAGAAAGAAAATGCAACGCTGGAAGAAGATTTCTTCGTGCGGACAAAGGATGTGCTGATTCCGGTGGAAGTAAAAGCCAATAAAAACAGTTCGAAGTCTTTGAATCAGCTCATTTCAAATAAAAATTACAGTGATATTCACTATGGAATCAAGCTGGGGGACAGCAATATTGGTTTTGAAAACAATATTTATACATTTCCTTATTTTTGTGCGTTCCTATTAAAAAGGTATCTTAAAAAGCAAAATTAATAGTTGCTCTGTGTTACCGCATATCTACTCTCCGTAGGTTGTGAACCAATCCGTTCTTATTATAAAATGTAGGGAGCGGGCTGTTTTACATGAATCCCGTAAAAGGGATTGATGACCGCAGAAATGATTATGACGATACACAGCAATTTGTTTTTGCTCAGGAATGAGGATTATTATAGAGGAGAGCGCATGGAAAACAGTTACCGTTATTTTAAAAATGAAAAATGTAAATACTTTCCGTGTCATAAAGTGGAAAAAGAGACAGATTTTAACTGCCTCTTTTGTTACTGCCCATTAAATCAGTACGAAGACTGTCCGGGCAATCCGCACTTTATCGTACGTGAAAGCGGAAAGAAAATTAAAGACTGCACGTATTGTACCTTCCCGCACCAGCCGGAAAACTATGAAAAGGTTGTGCGGTTTTTGTCGGAGAAGATGAAGTAAGGGAAGAGGTGATAGACGTGAGTATATATGAATACGATGAAGAAGGACATATGAAAGTCGTCCGTGAGGAAGGCTTTCAGGAGGGACAGGCATCGGTGCTGTTACCAATGATAATAAAAAAGTCAAAAAGGGCAAGTCAGCAGAGCTAATAGCCTCCGAACTTGAAGAAGAAGTCTCTGTAATACAGCCGCTTTACGATGCAGTAGCAGCGGAGGCGCCGGAATATGATATGGAAAAAATCCGGCAGACCCTGTATGGAACATTTTGAATTGCAAATGAAATTACAAATGAAATTTCTTGCAATTCTATCAATTCTATGGAATAATAAACTCTGGATAAAATCCAGATGATAACGAAATAATCACTGTAAACGAAATGAAACTGTGCAGAAAACAGATTTGTGAAAACGCGCAGGCTTACATTTCAGGGAATCAAGTGAAATTCTTGAACAGTTCCGCTGCTGTGTACAGGGAGGCGGTATCCATAATGCCACTGGAGGAGGCTACTTTTAGCTGACCGAATCCGGGAAGGCGGGTATTGCTGTTAATCTGTGAGTCAGAAGACCGGTTTACAGGCAGAGTTTAAATAGTCGTTGCGAGAACAACAGACTATTGATTTTTATGCAGACAGACAGGTCTGCTCCTTTTCTGCGATCATATCGGAATCATCAAAACACTTCATGAAAAAGAAAAGGAGAAAACAAAATGAAGAAAAAAAGATTTCTTGCACTCATGCTTGTGTTTACGCTGCTTGCGGCAACGTTTACAATGGGCGGCTGCGGAACCGGTAACACGACAAGCCAGACGAATAGCGAAAGCAGCTATGACGGACAGCTTGTATTTGACCATGCAATGGAATTACAGTATGCAAAGCTGTTTTCTGTAGAGTATTACAAGGGCGGTTATAAGCTGCTGACTATTACCAACAGAGATGAAGATACTGCGATTGTGGCAAAGCAGTCTAAGATTTTGCTCGTTCCGGAAGGAATGTCCACACCGTCAGGATTAGATGCGGATACACTGGTATTAAAGACACCGGTTACAAATCTGCTCGTATCTTCAACACCGGTAACATCCCTGATGAATGCAAGCAACTGTCTTTCTAATATCAGCCAGGTAACTTATGATAAGGATTCATGGTACATTGACGGCGTAAAGAAAGCGTTTGATGACGGAAAGCTTACTTACGTAGGCGACTACAAAGCACCGGATTATGAAACAATTATTGCAGGCGCACCTACACTTGCTATATATTCAACCATGCTAACCAGCAAACCGGATGTAGCAGAAAAATTTAAGGAACTGGGGATTAATTACATTTTAGACCAGTCTACCTATGAAGAAAATCCGCTCGGACGTGTAGAATGGGCAAAATTCTATGCGGCACTCTGCAATGAAGAAGATGCTGCCACAACCATGTATAATGCACAGGCGGCTTATGTAGATACACTTTCAAAGGCTGAAAAGACCGGAAAATCCGTTGCGGTATTCTATATTACTTCAAAGGGCAAGCTCTATGTCAGAAATGCAGGAGATTATCTTACACAGATGGTCAATATGGCAGGTGGAGAGTACATTTTCTCTGACTTAAATACAGATAAGACCGGTACACAGGAAATGAATATCGAAAGCTTTTATGAAAAAGCGAAAGATGCAGACTATGTGATTTATATCTGGAGTTTAGGCGGAAAGCCGTCTACACTCAGTGATTTTACAGGTTACAACAATGTGCTTTCAGATATGAAGGCTGTTAAGGACGGAAATGTATGGTGTACAACACCTGATTTCTTCCAGATTGCAGATACAATCGGAAGCATGATTAACGACATCAACTTAATGCTGAATGCTGATGCGAATACAACAGAACTTACATATTTAAAGAAGTTACAGTAAAACAGAAAATCTGTCTGTAAAAAAGTGCCACATCATTTTAATTTGGTGTGGCACTTTTGCGGATAGAGCAACTGGAATGGAGAAAAAATGCAGATAAAAAAAATAATCCGCTGTCAGGTTGTATACATTTTACTTGTGGTTTTATTTGTACTGGCAGTGATTTTTAATATCAATACAGGAAATGTTCATATATCTCCGGCACGAATTTTTCGCATTATTTTTCTGCATGGTGATATGGGAACACCGGAATACAATATTATCTGGAAAATCCGTCTGCCGCGTCTGTGTATGGCGGCAATTTTAGGCGGGGCATTGTCGTTGTCCGGATTTTTATTGCAGACATTTTTCAGAAATCCGATTGCAGGACCGTTTGTGCTTGGTATTTCGTCCGGTGCAAAGATGTTTGTTGCAATCACGATGATTTTTCTGTTGAAATATATGTCCGGTACGCCGTTGTGGGCGAAGGTTGCGGCCGCATTTGTCGGTTCGCTTCTTGCCATGCTTTATGTCCTGCTTTTTGCAAACCGCGTGAAAAGTATGTCCATGCTTCTCGTCGTGGGAATTATGATTAGCTATATTTGTTCGGCAATTACGGATTTGTGTATTACATTTGCAAATGATTCGGATATCGCCAATCTGACACATTGGGCAATGGGCAGTTTTTCGGGCAGTTCATGGAGCACCGTAAAGCTTGCGGCGGCAGTGGTATTTCCGACGGCAGTTGTCACCTTTTTATTTTCAAAGCCGATTAGCGCGTATCTGTTGGGAGAGGGCTATGCACAGAGCATGGGGATTCATATCCGTTTTTTCAGGGTCTGTATCATTTTGCTGTCCAGTCTTTTGTCAGCCTGCGTAACGGCACTTGCGGGACCGATTTCCTTTGTCGGCATTGCCGTTCCGCATATTACAAGACTGTCTTTAAAAACGACAAAGCCGGTGGTTACGATTCCTGCAATCTTTTTGTGCGGCGCCGTATTCTGTATGTTCTGTGATTTGATTGCAAGAACAATCTTTTCGCCGTCAGAACTGGCAATCGGAACGGTTACGGCAGTGTTTGGCGCACCGGTCGTTATCTGGCTGATGGTGAAGCGGCAGAAGTAAAAGGAGAAAAGCATGGAACAGGTATATATAGAAACACAGGATTTAAGTGTGGGCTATCATGGGAAGGCACTGTTAAAAGACATTGCACTCAAGGTCAAAAAAGGAGAAATTCTTGTACTGATTGGACCAAACGGTGCGGGAAAGTCCACGATTTTAAAAAATATTATCCGGGAAATGCAGCCGATATCCGGCGGTATTTATATTAAAGGAAAGAATGTGAAGGATTTCACAAGCAAACAATACGCAAAAACGATGTCTGTTGTACTGACGGAGAAAATCAAGACGGAAATGATGACATGCCGTGATGTCGTTGCAATGGGACGGTATCCGTATACGAATTATTTCGGAAAGCTGACGAAAGAAGACGAACAAATCGTGACAGAATCGCTGGAAAAGGTGTCCGCCATGGACATTGCGGAAAAAGATTTTTCACAGATTAGTGATGGACAGCGCCAGCGGATTATGCTTGCGAGGGCGGTCTGTCAGAAGCCGGAAATTATTGTACTGGACGAGCCGACATCATTTCTGGATATCCGTCACAAAATAGAATTGCTCGACATTTTGCTGGAAATGGCAGTCAAGGATAAGGTGACGGTAATTGTGTCACTGCATGAAATTGAACTGGCGGCAAAAATCGCAGATTATGTGATGTGTGTTGGCGGAAACGGAACGATTGAATTCGGAAGACCGGAGCAGATTTTTACGGACAGCCGTATCAGCACTCTTTACGGATTACAGCAGGGGACGTATAATTGTTTGTATGGCAGTACGGAATTAAAAAAGCCCGAAGGAACACCGCGTATTTTTGTTGCGGGCGGCGCGGGAACAGGCATTTTTACATACCGCGAAATACAGCGTATGGGATTGGCGTTTACTGCCGGCATTTTATATGAAAATGACTGCGACTACCCGGTCGCACAGGCACTGGCGGCACAGGTGATTACGGAAAAAATGTTTGAGCCGGTCGGGGAAGAAGCATTTACGGCGGCGTGCCGTGCGATTGATGAAGCAGATATTGTGATTGATACAGGGTGTCCGACAGGACAGATGAATGAAAGAGTAAAAGAACTGCCGGAGTATGCAAAGGCACACAAAAAACAGGTGCTTTTCCGCCCTGACAGTGAAACGTTAAGAAATTGTCTTTTGCAGTAAAATCAATGCTGGATAAGGAGAGGTGTAGGCATGAAACCAATGGAAATTGAGAAACAATCCTTTGCAATCATCGAAAAGGAACTGACGACACAGATACCGCCGCAGTATAAGCCGATTGTCAAAAGAGTGATTCATACAACTGCGGATTTTTCGTATGAAACGAATATGGTATTTTCCGAGGGCGTTGTAGACAAGGCGCTGGAAGCCATTCAAAAAGGAAAGGATATTGTGGCTAAGCCTTCTTATACATCCACGGCGGAATGAATGATTATAATCCCAGATAAGGGCATACAAAA
>OGEA01001302.1_pt1 | contig 11608 bp, 9 predicted proteins | sample 1570531 | NCBI WGS metagenome assembly OGEA01 (sample SAMEA2581973, study PRJEB24529) | metagenome | biome: Human gut stool | place: China | collected 2011 | reverse complement strand
TCAAGCTTTTTTGGCGGATTCGGAGGCAGACGCTCCAATAATCCTAATGCTCCGAGCCGAGGCAGCGATGTTGAGGCAAGCATTTATATTTCATTTGAAGAGGCTGCAAAGGGCTGTAAAAAGACTGTAAGCTACGATTGCGTTTCTTCTTGTGACGAATGTCACGGTACGGGCGCAAAACCCGGTACTCAGCCTAAGACCTGCTCTGTGTGCGGAGGCTCGGGCAGAGTTACAATCAGCCAGCGTTCACCTTTCGGAGTCGTTCAGACACAGCGTGCCTGTGACGCTTGTCACGGTAAAGGCAAGATTATTGACAGTCCTTGCCCTAAGTGCGGCGGTTCGGGCAGAAAGCGCAGGACTAAAACTGTTGATATTACAGTTCCGGCAGGCATTAAAGACCAGCAGATTCTTAATGTTGGCGGCAGAGGCAACGCAGGTTACAACGGCGGCCCTTCGGGTGACCTTCATGTATATGTAAATGTTCAGCCGCATCCTGTATTTGAACGCAGAGGCGATGATGTATGGTGCAATCTTCCTCTTACATTTGCACAGGCTGCTCTCGGCGCAGAGGTGGTTGTTCCTACTCTTGACGGCAAGGTTTCGTATCAGGTTCACGAGGGTACACAGCCGGGCGATGTATTTAAGCTTAAGGGCAAAGGCATTCAGCGTCTTAACGGCAGAGGAAAAGGCGACCAGTATGTGCGTGTAACCATTGAAGTTCCGAAGAATCTTAACGCTAAGCAGAAGAATCTTATAAAAGAATTTGAGAACGTTACAAACGAAAAGAACTACGCACAGCGCAACAGCTTTTTTGAGAAAATAAAGAGAATGTTCAACGAATAATTCTGATAACAGTATATAAAGGGGCTTAACAAATGGAGTCTTGGACAGAAATAAAAATTGCGGTAAACGCAAAGGATATAGACAGGGCAGGCGACATTGCGAATGTTGTAGTGCCTTACGGAATTTATATTGAGGACTACACTGCTCTTGAGCAGGAAGTGCAGGAGATTGCACACATTGACCTTATAGATGAGGATTTGCTCAAGAAAGACAGGAGCGTTGCCTATGTTCATATTTACCTTGAGCCTGATGTTTCTCCGAACGAGGCTGTAGCCTTTTTGTCCGAAAGGTATAATGCAGAGGGAATTGAGCATAAAATTGAATTGCTCGACTGTGCCGAAGAAGATTGGAGAAACAATTGGAAAAAGTATTTTAATCCGATTGCCGTTGGAGAAAAGCTCCTTATTCGCCCGAGTTGGCGAGATGATTACGATCCGCAGGGCAGAATAGTTTTGAATATTGACCCGGGCCTTGCGTTTGGCACAGGCAGTCACGAAACCACAAGACTTTGCCTTGAAATGTGCGAAAAGTATATGAAAAAAGGCGACAAAGTGCTTGATGTGGGTTGTGGCAGCGGTGTGCTCGGTATTGCGTCTTTGCTTATGGGTGCAGAAAGTGCTGTAGGAGTTGACATTGATGATGTTGCGGTAAGAACCGCAAAAGAAAATGCCGAAATTAACAATGTGGCTGACCGCTTTACTGCAATCTGCGGCAGCTTTACAGATAAAGTAACAGGTAAGTATGACATTGTACTTGCAAATATTGTAGCAGACGCAATTATGTTCCTTTCAAAAGGTGTAAAAGACTTTATGAAAGACGATGCGGTTTATATTATGAGCGGTATTATTGATACCCGTGCCGAAGAGGTAAAGGAATCAATCGGCAAGGATTTTGACATTATAGAAGAACACCTTGAAAAAGGTTGGGTGTGCCTTGCCGCAAAAGCAAAAAAATAAGGTAATAAATGTGCTGTATAGTGCGATATTTACCGAACATTTGTCATAAAACTGTCACAATAGTGTGATAAAATCTAAATAATTTTGATGCTCGGAGGCACGATTATGAAAAAACCAAATAAAAAGAATACAGTAAATCTGTTTTTCTCCGCATTCCTTATTCTTGCGTTTGTAGTATGCGCACACTTTTTCTCTAATTTTGCACTTGGACAGAATCAGGTGCTTTCAAATGTAATTCAGTTGTTTGTTTACACAGTGTTCGGTCTGCTTTTGTTCTACGCAACAAGAGTCGGCGACGGAAAGCCTGTAAAGCGTTTTTCACCGATTACATTAATAATTATGGTATTGCCTGCGCTTTACATAATGATTGCAAGCATAGCAAGCGGTATGCCGCTCCACAGCGCATTTGTTATAAATGACAGTTCAATCAGCATTGTAACAACACTTGCAGCCGTTGTATTCGGTTACGGTATTCCATACACATTCTTAAGCGGTTTTGAAATTGCCGAGGAAGAGAACGAAAGCGAGAAAAAATTCGTTGAGGGCGGTATAGAAGCTGACATTCAGGATGTTGAAAATGAAGAAGAATCAGAGGAAACTTCCGAAAATGCCGAAGAAACCGAAACAAGCGAAGAAAACACTGAAGAATAATTTGTTTTACTTATTAATTTAACAGCGACTTGACAAAATCGAGCCGCTGTTTTATTATTTAAGCGGTGCCTTATACGGTTATTTAAGAATTAAATGTTTTTTATCATAAGTTTGGGTAATTTATAGTTTAGCGGAATACATCAGCCAAGTAATTATAAAAGTTTGGTCAACCTTTAAAAAGGCTTGACCTAAATTTTTAAATTATTACACTAAACCGTGAGCCAAACAATCATTTATTATTGTTACCTCAACATTTAGAACCGAATTAAAGAGGGTGAATTTATGGACGAAAAGGATAAGTTTGACGGAACAGAAAAAATTGAAGAGGAAGAAGAAAAAGTATATATTGCCCGTCACGCAAAAAAAGACGAAGAGGACAGATTTGCGGATATTGAAAATTTTGATGTTGATAATACCGAAGCTGTTGAAAATAAAGAAGTTGAAAAAAATTCAAACGATGTACCGAATAATGAGCCTGCCATAGACAGCGCAGAGAATTTTGATGTTCACAGCGATAATTACGGCGATGATTTTGACTGTCAAGCGGTAACAAGCAAAAATCATATACCGTCGGATAATCCGAAAAAAAGCAACAGAGATTACGGTGACGGTTTTGACGCTCAAACGGGTGAGGACAGACACGAATTTAAGCGCAGACAACCGAATAATGACGACTATTATGAGAATAATGCAGATACGGACGATTATTCGGGAAAGCCGAAAAAGCAGAAAAAAGCGAAAAAACAAAAGCAGAAAAACAGTAAGGCGGCTATGGTATGCGTAGTGGTAGCCGTTGCGGTTATAGTAGTATGTGTGCTTGCTTTTGTGCTTTCAAAATGTTCGTTTGGCAATAAAAAACCGACGGTGACAGCTGCACCTACCACGAAAGCGACTGTTGCCACAACTCAAGAGCCGACAACCGAGTATTACGAGCCTGAAACCGAATCGGAGTATGTTCCCGATTACACGGAGAATGTGGAGGAAACCACAGAACAGTCTTACACAGAGGAGTACACCGAGCCGGAAACAGAGCCTTACACAGAAGAATATACCGAACCCGAAACTTACGAATCTGCCCCGGATACAGAACCTGTAACGGAGTATGTTCCCGACGAAACAACACAAATTGTATAAAATGGAGATGTAAAAAATATGGGATGTAGTCATGATTGTTCATCTTGCAGCTCTGACTGCAAGTCAAAAAATTCGGAAAGTTTGCGTGAAAGCCTTAATCAATACAGCAGTGTAAAAAAGGTAATTGCTGTTGTGTCGGGCAAGGGCGGAGTAGGCAAAAGCCTTGTAACCTCAACTCTTGCGGTAACCTTTAACCGCCTTGGCAAAAAGGTTGCTGTTCTTGACGCAGATATTACAGGCCCGTCAATTCCAAAGGCTTTTGGCATTAACGAAAGAGCAAAGGGCAACGAATACGGAATTATTCCTGTTACAACCGAAACGGGAATTGATATTATGTCAGTAAACCTTTTGCTTGAAAATCCGACCGACCCTGTTGTATGGCGTTCGCCTGTCATTACAGGCACGGTAAAGCAGTTTTGGAAAGATGTTATCTGGGAAAACGAGGACTATATGTTTGTTGATATGCCTCCGGGAACAGGAGATGTTCCGCTTACCGTATTCCAGAGCTTGCCGATTGACGGAATCATTGTAGTTGCATCTCCGCAGGAGCTTGTTTCCATGATTGTCGAAAAGGCGGTAAAAATGGCAAATATGATGAATGTGCCGATTCTCGGTCTTGTTGAGAATATGAGTTATTTTGTATGTCCCGATTGCGGCAAAAAGCATAATATTTTCGGTGAAAGCCATATTGATGAAATTGCCGAGCGTTACAATACAAAGGTACTTGCAAAGCTTCCTATTGACAGCGACCTTGCCAAGTGTGTCGACGATGGCAGAGTAGAACTCTTTGAGGGCAACTACCTTGATGATGCCGCACAGGAAATCGAAAAAGCACTTGCGTGAATAATAAATTATGACTTTGCGCAAATTTAAGATAAAATCTTATAATCGCTTTACGAAATGTTTTTCTGAAACATAATTTTAAAGCTAAGGCTCTTCTGAACGGAGAGCCTTTTGTTATGCACTTTAGTTAAATAAATTGTAATTTTATGCTTTATTATATCCAAAAATATGCTTGCATTTATATGTATCAAAATGGTATAATTATGCTGTTCTATGGAATGTAATTGATATAAATTTGGAGGAACAGAAAAATGCACAGATGTCCGGATTGCGGAGAAAGATTTGAGGGTAATATATGTACTTTTTGCGGCAGACCCGTACCGCAAGAAGAATTAGAACAGGAAAAAGCCGTTCAGGAAAAATCCGACGAACAGGCAAATATAAATAATTCTGAAGAAGTGTCGAAATCTGCAGTTGAAAATACTGCTTTAAACAGTGCCGGTGTTCAGCCTGTAAACGAATACGCACAAAACGGTTACAACGCACAGCCTGTAAACAACTATGCTCAAAAAAATTACAATTCACAGCATAGTTACGGAAACCCTAATTACAGCAACAGCGCAATGCCGAGCGGTTATACTAATCAAAATCAGCCGTTTTCGGATGTTGTAAATGCCCGTGAAAAGAAAAAATCAAAAACAACTCTCATAGTTGTTCTTGTTATTGCAAGTGTATTGATTATCAGCCTTTGTGTTATCGGATATACCGTCATAACGAATGTAATCAAAAACAATAAATTTAATATGGGAACAGGTGAGCTTACGGGTGCGGATGACTCTGCTGCCGTTTCGTCCGTGAGTATTGATTTTGACGAAAACTCGTATTGCTTTTACACTGAAAACGATGACGGAACTGTTACAGTCACAGGCATTGACACCTGGGATTACTACGATAATTTTACGGATGAAGTTGTAGATGATACTTACAATTTTTATTTTAATATTCCGAGTGAAATTAACGGCAAAACCGTAACTGCTGTCGAAAAAATCAATCCGTCCAATCCTCTTTCCTCGGGTATTCTCCATATTCATATTACAATACCGGGTACAGTAAAGACAATACGGAGCGATACTTTTAACCTGTCGGAACATGTGCGTGAAATTACCTTTGAAGACGGTGTTGAAACTCTTGAGCCTGACGCTATTGTGGATTGCTATTCGCTTGATAGGGTTAATATTCCGGAATCGGTGACCGTTATAGGTGAGCATGCGGTAGGCTTTAATATTGCGGGAGATACATTTTCAGAGCCTGTCGGCAAAAGAGAATATACCCGTTCTCCGCTTACTTACATATACGCTAAAGAAGGCTCGGCTGCCGACAGATACGCTAAGGATAACGATTTGTACATTAAATATAACTGATGCTTTGATTAATCGTTAGCGTTTAAATTCTAAAGGCTCTTATCGAAAGTTGAGATAATTGCTTTGATGAAATTATGCCAAATAATAAACTTAAGGTTCTCTGCTGCGGAGAACCTTTTTGTTATGAAATTATAAAAATATAAAATATATTGCTTTTTATATGTAAATAAAAGCAATTGATTTTTGCGTAAACAAAATGGTATAATTATGCAATAATATGGTAAATATATTTTGCTTATTTAAGGAGAGGTATAGTAAATGAAATGTCCTAATTGCGGAAATGAAATCACAGGTAAGTTTTGCACAAGCTGTGGCACACCCGCTCCTGTCGAAGAGCCTGTAAAAGAGCAGGAAACTCAAACACAGTCTTCACAGTCGGATAATTTTGCGGCAAACAATTATAATTCCGAATCTGCACAGCAGAATGTTGCTGACAACAATTCACAGCCAAACAGCTTCGGTGCGGATAATTACAACACACAGCCAAACAATTTCGGTTCGGACGCATATAATTCACCTTCGGGTTTTGGTGGCGACGCAAACAATGCACAGCCTGCACCACAGCCGTATCAGTATAATTCATCTGCTAATCAGCCAAACGGTATGCCTGTAAATAACGGTTACACAGGTCAGCAGTTTACAAATGTTCCTAACAACAATATGCCTAATCAGCCTAAAAAAGGTATGAGCGGCGGTAAGATTGCAGCTATTGTAATCAGCGTTATTCTCGGTATCATTCTCATTCTCGGCATCATTATCAGTGCTGTTGCTTGCCATGCATATAAGTCTTTTGAAAGCGGATTAAAAGATAATATCAGTGCATTGGTAAGCGATTATAACGACGAAAGTTCATATTATAATTGGGAAACATCAGACGGAGATTCCGATGTGTCAAAAGTTGTAGACAATGACGGTGAAATTTATGATGAAAGCACCTGTTGCTTTTACAAGGTATTTAACGGCAACGAAGTTTCTGTCACAGGTGTAAATATGTATGATGTCGTTGACGGAGATTACACAACAAAGCACATTGAATTTACACTTCCGAGTGAAATTGAAGGCAAAAAGGTAACAGATATTTACAACGCTTATATCTACAATCCTACAAACAACGATGGCAAAGATGTTGAAATCAAGGTTACCGTTCCGGGCAGTGTAAAAACTATTCAGGCATATGCTTTCCTCAATTGTGAAAGCCTTACAGAGCTCGTTCTTGAAGACGGTGTAACAGAACTTGAGAACGAGGCTATTGTAGAATGTGAGAACTTAAAGAAAATTACAGTTCCTGAATCCACAACAACTCTCGGCGAATATGCATTCGGTTTCTTAAGCTCTGACGGTATGAGCTATGACTACACTCCTGCAAAAGATCTCGTAGTAGTTGCAAAGAAAAATTCAGTTGCGGAACAGTTTGCAAAGGAAAACAATTTCAAAGTCGAAAACAACTGATTTTAACATTTTTGCTTATTAACAAACTAAAATTTTAACAAAAACTGCTCTCTGCTTTTACGGAGGGCAGTTTTTGCGGTATATGCAGAAAATTTTGGGGTAAAATAGTATCTGCCACAGCACAAAACTTGAAAATGTAAGTAAAAATGCCGTAAAATCGGGATAAAAATGCTTGACAAAATGATATTTGTTGGGTTATAATACTAAATTGTGGAGCAATGTGTAATTGCACCTTGCTCGCCAATCGGCTCTGCTTGTCAGAGCGGTTAATCAATTTCTTAATATTTTGGGAAGGAGGAAAAATATGCCTACATTTAACCAGTTGGTAAGAAAGGGCAGAGAGGTTTCCGAAAAGAAAGCTAAGGCTCCTGCACTCTTAAAGGGTTGGAACTCTAAGAAGCGTGTTGCTATCAATCAGAGCTCACCACAGAAGAGAGGTGTGTGTACAGCCGTAAAGACTGCTACACCTAAAAAGCCTAACTCAGCTCTCAGAAAGATTGCCAGAGTAAGACTTTCTAACGGTATCGAAGTTAGCTCTTACATTCCGGGCGTTGGTCACAACCTTCAGGAACACAGCGTTGTTCTTATCCGTGGTGGCCGTGTTAAGGACTTGCCTGGTGTTCGTTATCACATCGTTCGTGGTACACTCGACGCACAGGGCGTTGCAGGAAGAATGCAGTCTCGTTCTAAGTATGGCGCAAAGCGTCCAAAGGCAGGTAAATAAGGAATTGACATAACTTCGGCTTAAATTGATTTTAAGTTCTGCTATGCGGCAGGATTTCTATATATATTTATGGATTTCTTGTTGGCATACGGGAGTTTGTCGCTTTCGAGTACCTATGATATCTCAATTATTGTGAAGGAGGGAAGCAAAGTGCCAAGAAGAGGTTCTATTGCGAAGCGTGACGTATTACCAGATCCGCTTTATAATTCAAAACTTGTAACTCGTCTTATCAATAACATTATGTACGACGGTAAAAAGGGCGTTGCTCAGAAGATTGTTTACGGTGCATTTGAAATCATTGCTGATAAGACAGGTAATAACCCACTTGAGGTTTTCGAGCAGGCTATGGAAAATGTAATGCCAGTTCTCGAGGTAAAGGCTCGCCGTGTAGGTGGTGCCACATATCAGGTTCCTATGGAGGTTCGTCCTGAGAGAAGACAGACACTCGGTCTTCGTTGGATTTCAACTTACTCAAGAGCCAGAAATGAAAGAACAATGAAGGAAAGACTTGCAGGAGAGATTCTTGATGCTACTAACAGCACAGGCGGTGCTTTCAAGAAGCGTGAAGACACTCATAAGATGGCTGAAGCAAACAAGGCTTTCGCTCATTACAGATGGTAATTTTTATTACCGGAGTAATTTTTAGAGGAGGATTTTATGCCAAGACAGGTTTCACTTGAACAGACAAGAAACATCGGTATCATGGCTCACATCGATGCCGGTAAAACTACAACAACAGAGCGTATCCTGTATTACACCGGCGTAAACCATAAAATCGGCGAAACACACGATGGTGCTTCAACCATGGACTGGATGGTTCAGGAGAAAGAGCGTGGTATCACAATCACTTCTGCTGCAACAACAGCATTCTGGTTCGGCAGCAAGCATCAGTACAAGAAACACAGAATCAACATCATTGATACACCTGGTCACGTTGACTTTACTGTTGAAGTTGAGCGTTCACTTCGTGTACTTGACGGTTCTGTAACAGTTCTTTGTGCTAAGGGCGGCGTTGAGCCTCAGTCTGAAACAGTATGGCGTCAGGCTGACAACTACGGTGTACCAAGAATGGTTTACGTAAATAAAATGGACATCATGGGTGCTAACTTCTACCATGTTGTTCAGATGATGAAGGACAGACTTAAATGTAACGCTGTTCCGATTCAGCTCCCAATCGGTGCCGAAAGCGACTTTACAGGTATTATCGACCTCGTTACTATGAAGGCCGAGATTTACCACAACGAAGACGGTACAGATTACAGTGAGGAAGAGATTCCTGAGAATATGCAGGATCTTGCTAACGAGTATCATGAGAAACTCATCGAGTCAGTAGCTGAGCTTGACGAGGATCTTATGGAGAAATACTTCGGTGGCGAGGAAATTTCTATAGATGAAATTAAGAAAGTTATCAGAAAAGCTACAATCGACAATACAATGGTTCCTGTAACTTGCGGTTCTTCATACCGTAACAAGGGCGTTCAGATGCTCCTTGACGCTATTATCGATTATATGCCTGCTCCAACCGACGTTCCTGCTATCAAGGGTACAGACCCTGAAACAGGCGAAGAAGTTGAAAGACATTCTTCTGATAAAGAGCCTTTTGCGGCTCTCGCATTTAAGATTGCAACTGACCCATTCGTAGGTAAGCTCTGCTTCTTCAGAGTTTACTCAGGTGTTGTAAATGCAGGTGACACAGTTTACAACTCTGTAAAAGACAACAACGAGCGTATGGGCAGAATTCTTCAGATGCACGCTAACGACAGAAAAGATATCGACTGCTGCTATGCAGGTGATATTGCTGCTGCTGTTGGTCTTAAGAATACAACAACAGGTGACACACTCTGCGACGAAAAGAATCCTGTAGTTCTTGAGTCTATGGAGTTCCCGGAGCCTGTTATCAGAGTAGCTATCGAGCCTAAGACTAAAGCCGGTCAGGAAAAGATGGGTATTGCTCTTGCAAAGCTTGCAGAAGAAGACCCAACATTCCGTGCTTATACTGATGAAGAAACAGGCCAGACAATTATCGCAGGTATGGGTGAGCTTCACCTTGAGATTATCGTTGACCGTCTTCTCCGTGAGTTTAAGGTAGAGGCTAATATCGGTGCTCCGCAGGTTGCTTACAAAGAAACAATCCGTACAGAGGCTTCTGTTGATGAGAAGTATGCTCGTCAGTCAGGTGGTAAGGGTCAGTACGGTCATGTTAAGATTAATGTATTCCCTAACAAGGACAAGGGTTACGAGTTCGTTAATAACATTGTCGGCGGTGCTATTCCTAAGGAATATATTCCTGCTGTTGACCAGGGTATCCAGGGCGCAATGCTCAGCGGTGTACTCGCAGGTTACAATGTAGTTGACGTTAAGGTTGAGCTTTATGATGGATCTTACCACGAGGTTGACTCATCAGAAATGGCATTTAAGATTGCCGGTTCTATGGCATTCAAAGAGGCTATGAGAAAAGCTGATCCTGTTCTCCTTGAGCCTATCATGAAGGTTACAGTTATCGTTCCTGACGAATACCTCGGTGATGTTATCGGCGACCTTAACTCTCGTCGTGGTATGATCCAGAGCATGGAAGCAGAGAACGGTGCACAGAGAGTAACAGCTCATGTTCCGCTTTCAGAAATGTTTGGTTATGCTACTGATATGCGTTCTAAGACACAGGGCCGTGGTCAGTATGTAATGGAGCCTGATACTTATGCAGAAGTTCCGAAGAACATTGCTGAAAAGATTATGAGCGAGAGAGCTAAGAAGGACTAATTAATCCTTTTTGCTGAATATATTAGGTTTTTTATAAAAACCTCTTGATTTTTTGCTGATTTGTTGGTACAATAGCATTAAATCTATTGTAATGTAAATTACAATGAATTACCATATTTAAGGAGGAAATTTCCAATGGCAAGAGAAAAATTCGAAAGAAATAAACCCCATGTAAACATTGGTACAATCGGCCACGTTGACCATGGTAAAACAACACTTACAGCTGCAATTACAAAGGTTCTCAACTTAGAAGGCGACGCTGACTTCGTTGATTACGCTAACATCGATAAGGCTCCTGAAGAGAGAGAGCGTGGTATCACAATTAACACAGCTCACGTTGAGTACGAGACAGAAAAACGTCACTATGCACACGTTGACTGCCCAGGCCATGCTGACTATGTAAAGAACATGATCACAGGTGCTGCTCAGATGGACGGCGCTATCCTCGTTGTATCAGCTGCTGACGGTCCTATGCCACAGACAAGAGAGCACATCCTTCTTTCTCGTCAGGTAGGTGTACCTTACATCGTAGTATTCATGAACAAGACAGACCAGGTTGACGATCCTGAGCTTCTTGAGCTCGTAGAGATGGAGATCCGTGACCTCCTCAACGAGTATGACTTCCCTGGCGATGACACACCAATCATCAAGGGTTCAGCTTACCTCGCACTTACAAGCGATTCTAAGGATCCTAATGCTCCTGAGTATGCTTGCATCCACGAGCTTATGGATGCTGTTGACGAGTTTATCCCAACTCCTGACCGTAAGGCTGACCAGCCATTCCTTATGCCTGTTGAGGACGTATTCACAATCACAGGTCGTGGTACAGTTGCTACAGGTAGAGTTGAAAGAGGTCCGATCCGAACTTATGAGGAAGTTGAGATCGTTGG
>OGEA01001301.1_pt1 | contig 11633 bp, 10 predicted proteins | sample 1570531 | NCBI WGS metagenome assembly OGEA01 (sample SAMEA2581973, study PRJEB24529) | metagenome | biome: Human gut stool | place: China | collected 2011 | reverse complement strand
ACGACACCTCGGGCATCACCATCACCGAGATGAAGGCGAAGATCCGCCGGGTCAACCAGGACCCCACCCGCCCCAATGTGGGCCTGATCGTCATCGACTACCTGCAGCTGATGACCACCGGCCAGCGCAGCGAGAACCGTGTGCAGGAGATCAGCTCCATCACCCGAAACCTGAAGATCATGGCAAAGGAAATGAATGTGCCCATCATCGCGCTTTCTCAGCTGTCCCGTGCGGTGGAGAAGCAGGGCAACAACTCTTCTCACCGGCCCCAGCTGTCGGACCTGCGTGACTCCGGTTCTATCGAGCAGGATGCTGACTGCGTCCTTTTCCTTTACCGTGATTCCTACTACGCCAGCCAGAACCCCGATGGTGCCGAGGTGGATGCGGATACCGCAGAGTGCATCGTGGCAAAGAACCGCCACGGCGAGACCAGCACGGTGCCGCTGGGCTGGGATGGCGCACACACCCGCTTTATGGATGTGGACTTCAAACGCTGATGAACGACGAAACATCAAAATTGATCGCTAAAGTAGAGCACCTTGCCCGGCAGGAGCAGCTGTTTGCGGCTGTGGAGCCGGGCCGGGCTCTGCACCTGTGCGCTGCCGTTTCGGGCGGGGCCGACAGCATGGCGCTGCTGCGGGTACTGCTGGAACTGCGGGAAGCTTTTGAGTATACCCTTTCTGCCTGCCACGTCAACCACGGCCTGCGGGGCGAGACTGCGGACCGGGACGAAGCTTTTGTCCGGGCCGAGTGTGCCCGGCTGGGGGTGTCGCTGACAGTTTTCCGCCCGGCAGATGTGGGAATGGCTGTACCGCCCCATGCCGGGGAGGACTGGGCCCGCAGACTCCGCTACGCCTGCTTTGCCCAACTGCTGGCAGGCGGGATAGACTGCATTGCAACGGCCCATACTGCTACTGACCAGGCCGAGACCCTGCTGTTCCGGCTGGCCCGGGGCACCGGGCTGCACGGGGCAGGGGGCATCCGGCCCAGGCGGCCCGGCTACTGCCGCCCGTTGCTGGGCCTGACCCGGGCCGAGACCGAAGCGCTCTGCGCCGCCTTCGGGCAGGCGTGGGTGACGGACGAGACGAACGAGTCCGATGTCTACGCCCGCAACCGTCTGCGCCATGGGGCCGTTCCGGCCCTGCACAGCGTCAACGCCGCGGCAGAGGAAAATCTGGCCCGCTTCTGTGAAAAGGCGGCCCGCGCGGATGCCTACTTTGCCAGGCAGGCAGAACAGCTGCTTTCTGGCGCACGTCTGGATGCAGCCCAGACTGCCCACAAGGCCCCGAAAGCCAAGGCAGCATGGCGGCTGGAGCCGCTGCAGGGCGCGGACCCGCTCATTCTGGAAGCGGCGCTCCACAGCCTTGTTGCCCCGGTGCGGGATGCCGAGGAAAAGTACATCCGCCTGCTGGCAGAGCTGGTGGAGCAGGGGAGCGGGGCGGTGCAATTGACCGATATGGTCCGCTTCTGCGCAGGTAGCGGGATGCTCTGGCAGGAAGAGGGCCGGCCGGAGGCGGCTGCGGCCCCGGCGTTTTCGCTGCCGTTTGCCCCTGCCGATGGGGCAGAATTTACCCTGCCCGGGGGCCAAACCCTGAAAACACGGCTTTTTGTAAGCGGTTTTCGAGAAAAAACACAGGGTGTTCATAAAAAAGACTTAAAAAATCGGGCGGATTATGCTAGAATAACCTTGTTATATTCTGCCCTTACGCTGCGCACCCGTCAACCGGGAGACCGGTTCCGGCCTGCGGGGCGGGGGCTGAGCAAGCCCCTGCGCAAATGGATGAATGAGGCAGGCATTCCTGCCGGAATACGAGAGGGCCTGCCGCTGCTGGCGGCGGGCAGCGAGATCCTGTGGGTCTGTGGGGAGGGCTTTGCCGAGGGGCTGGCCCCGGACGAGGAGACTGTACAGGTCTTGCAGTTGGAATTGGAAAATGGAGGAACAACCCATGAGCATGAATGACGATATCAAGAACATCCTGGTCAGTGAGGAAGCACTGAAAGCCAAGGTTGCCGAACTGGGTGCACAGATCAGCAGGGATTACGAGGGCAGAAACCTTGTCCTCGTCTCCATCCTCAAGGGTTCGGTGGTTTTCATGGCCGACCTGATGCGGGCCGTGACCATCCCCTGCAGCATTGATTTTATGGTCGTGTCCAGCTACGGCGGCAGCAATACCACCACCAGCGGTCTGGTCAAGATCATCAAGGATCTGGACGGCGACCTTTCCGGCAAGGACGTGCTGATCGTGGAGGACATTCTGGATACCGGTGTCACCCTTTCCAAGCTGGTGCCCATGCTCAAGATGCGCAACCCGAATTCCGTGAAGATCTGCACCATTCTGGACAAGCCCAGCCGCCGCAAGGCCGACATCCAGCCCGATTACGAGGGCTTCCAGGTGCCGGACGAGTTTGTGGTGGGCTATGGTCTGGACTACGATGAGAAATACCGCAACCTGCCCTATGTGGGTGTGCTGAAACCGGAAATCTACGCATAACAAAAACGAATTAGAACTGGAGTTGATCCCTTTTGCAACCGAAACGACCTCGCTTTAATCCCCTGATCCTGGCGCTGGCACTGGCCGGTGTTCTGATGATCTGGTCGGTGCTGGGCACCAGCGACAGCAGTACCGGCGGCTCCACCATGAGCTACTCGACTGTGGTGCACTACTTTGAGAACAATCAGGTCACAGCCTTTACGCTGGACCGCAACACCAGCATCATCACCCTGACGCTGAAGGAGGGCAAGCAGGAGCTGCCCGAAACCACAGGTGCCACCGCTGCCACACAGGCCTCCGGCGGTCTGCTGAGCAATCTGTTCTCCTCCTCCACCTCTTCCGTGGGGGCGACCAGAAACGATGACGGCACGGTGACGGTGCGCTACAAGCTGCCCTACGCCTATGTGTTTATCGAGAACGTCCAGCAGTATATCGATTCCTACGACGCAGCCAACCCGACCGCGCCCATGGAGTACGATTACACCACCCTGAAGGAGTCCATCCCCTGGATGGAGATCCTGTTCTACCTGGGAATGCTGGGCTGCACCGGCTTCCTGCTCTTCTCCATGATGCGCGGCGGCGCTGGCGGCGGCGGTATCATGAACGTGGGCAAGGCCAAGGTGAAGGACGAACACGAGAACAAAAAGACCGCGACCTTTGCCGACGTTGCCGGTGAGGACGAGGAAAAGGAAGAGCTGAAGGAGGTCGTGGAGTTCCTCAAGAGCCCCGACAAGTTCAACACGCTGGGTGCCCGCATCCCCCACGGCGTTCTGCTGGTGGGCCCTCCGGGTACCGGTAAGACCCTGCTGGCCCGTGCCTGTGCCGGTGAGGCAGGTGTGCCCTTCTACTCCATTTCCGGCTCCGACTTCGTGGAAATGTACGTCGGTGTCGGCGCATCCCGTGTGCGTGACCTGTTTGATAAGGCCAAAAAGACCATGCCCTGCATCATCTTCATCGATGAGATCGATGCCGTGGGCCGTCAGCGCGGCGCAGGTCTGGGCGGCGGCCACGACGAGCGGGAGCAGACCCTGAACCAGCTGCTGGTCGAGATGGACGGCTTTGAGGCCAACGATGGTGTCATCGTGATGGCAGCCACCAACCGTGCCGACATTCTGGATAAGGCCCTGCTCCGTCCGGGCCGCTTTGACCGTCAGGTCTATGTGGGCCTGCCCGATGTCAAGGGCCGCGAGGAGATCCTCAAGGTCCACACCAAGAATAAGCCTCTGGCTCCCGATGTCTCCCTGAGAGTCATCGCACAGCGCACCGCAGGCTTTGCGGGTGCTGACCTGGAGAACCTGGTCAATGAGGCCGCTCTGCTGGCTGCCCGCCGCAGCCGCAAGGCCATCACCATGGAGGATATCGAGGAAGCTTCCATGAAGGTCATGGCAGGCCCCGAGAAGAAGAGCCGTGTGGTGACTGCCGAGGAAAAGAAGCTGACCGCCTACCATGAGGCGGGCCACGCCGTGGCAGGCTTCTATTGCAAGCACCACCCCCGTGTGCATGAGATCACCATCATTCCCCGCGGTCAGGCTGGCGGCTATACCATGTATCTGCCCGAAAAGGATCGCAGCTATGTGACCAAGGGTGAGATGTTCGAGGATATCGTTTCCAGCCTGGGCGGCCGTGTAGCCGAGCAGCTGATCCTGGAGGATATCTCCACCGGTGCCTCTAACGACCTGCAGCAGGCAACCAACATTGCCCGCCAGATGATCACCAAGTACGGCTTCTCCGAGCGCCTGGGCCCTGTGGTCTACGGCACCTCGCAGGAGGAGACCTTCCTGGGCCGTGATTTCACCCAGGGCAAGGGCTACAGCGAGAGCACCGCTGCCGAGATCGACGGCGAGATGCGGGATATCATCGATGAGGCTTACGAGACCTGCCGCCGCACCTTGACGGAGCACATCGACCAGCTCCATGCGCTGGCACAGGCTCTGATGGAACGCGAAAAGCTGAACGAGCAGGAGTTCAACACCGTGATGGCCGGCGGCAAGCTGCCCCCGCGTGACGGTGACGAGCCTGCACAGGAACCCGCCGCACCGGCGGCCCCTGTGGAGACCGCAGAGCCTGCCGAGAGCGCAGAGCCCGCTGAACAGGCGGAGCAGGCCGTGCTGGGCGAGGAAATGCCCGACCCGGCGCAGGATGCCCCGCAGGATAACGAATGATCGAAGGGAGCGAGTGTCGTGGAGGAAAATTTTAACCCGGTCGCACGCACCCGGGCCAACTATTATACCCCGGGCAGCCCGGTGCAGTTCGTCTGTGTGGAACTGCTCAAGGGCGAACTCAGCGGCGAGAACGCAGTCTGTCTGACCTTCAAGAACATCTCCAAGGTCACCCTGACTGCACTGGAGATCCACTTCAAGTGCAAGGGCGTGGACGGTATCATCCTGTGTGAGGATGCCTTTGAATACCGCGAGATCGAGGTCAAGCCCGGTGAGAGCTTTGGCATGGACGATGCCGTGTTCGTGACCCAGAAGGCCATCACCAGCGTGGATGTGGTCCTGAAGAACGTATACAGCGGCAAAAAGGTCGTGCATCTGGATGCCATCAAGCGCATCCGCCTGCCAGCCCCGCGCCGCCTGAGTCCGGAGCTGGAAAAGGCACTGGAAAGCCGGATGAACCGCACCGGCCTCAAGTATATGCCGCAGGTGTTCGAGAACGGCTGGTACTGTGCCTGCGGTTCCTTCCACCCGAAGGAAGAGGACACGGTCTACTGCACCGAGTGCGGCTGTGACCGCATCCTGCTGCAGAACGCCCTGAACACCCTGCTGCAGCCCGGCCAGAAGGCCACCCCTGCAGAGCAGGCCCCGGCGGCAGAGGCCACCCGCGTGGTGAGCGCTGCCCCGCAGGAGGAGCCGACCCGCATCGTGGCCAGCGCGCCGGTGCAGGCAGAACCCACCCGGGTCGTCCAGACGGCCCGCCCGGCAGAGCCTGTCGGCGCTCCGACCAGCTTTGCACCGCCGGTGGAACACACCCCTGCTCCGGAAGCAGAGCCTACCCGGGTGCTGGATGCCGCCACCCGCGCGGCGTTCCCCGGCAGCGGTGCAGCGGCTGTGGATGACGAGGGCACCCGTGTGATGCCTGCTGCTGCCCGCCGTGCCGCCCCGGCCCGCCAGCCGGAACCCGAGGTGGAGCAGTACGATGAGGAGGACGATGCGGAAGAGAGCCGTGACGGCATTGCCGAGACCCTCGTCCGCTGGGTCCCGCCCATCACCGCCATCGTCTGCGCAGGCATTGCGCTGTGGGGCTTCGTCTATTATCAGTTTATGATGTAAATGAATGACGGAGGAGGCTGCGCTTCCTCCGTTTTTTGGTTGTACGAAGGAGAAACGTTATGCCTGACGAAGCACTGCAAACCGCTTTTGAGATCAAAACTACCTGCGATGAGATCAGCCGCAAGCTGCTGCGCTGGCACTGGGAGAACAAGCCCGGGGAGCACAGCCTGGGAGCCCTGCTGGATCACATCCGCACCCGCCAGCAGGAGAGCCCCGAATATTATGACCGTCTGCCCGATCTGGCGGGCCGGAACAGCTGGCAGCAGCTGGATACCACCCTGTGTATGCGGGTGCTGCTGGACCCTGAAAAGGATGCGGCCCGCCCGCTGGATCTGCTGGGCAATACGGAGCACCCTGCAGCTGCCCGCCGGGCCTGCAACGCGGTGCGCACTGCCCGCAATGAAGCGGCCCATGCCTCCGACCGCACGGCGGCTGCGCAGGCGGCGATCCTCTTCAACGAGGCCGTGGAAGCACTGGAAGAGGGCTATGCGGGCGCGCCCCTGCGCACCAGTGAGCTGGGCCAGTATTACCGGCTGGCTGAGGATTATCTGAGCCGCTGCGGGGCCAAAAAGCCCATTGCGTCGGCGGCCCCGGAAGAGAAAGCCCCTCGCGCGGCAAAGTCCGGCCAGAGCACTGCGGGCAGGAAAAAAGAGGGGACTTCCGGCAGCGCTTCCCGCCGCAGCAGCGCAAAGCAGAACACGAGCGGCCGCAGCTCCGGCGGCAGATCCCAGAACCGGAAGCAGGGCGGCAGCCGGAACAGCCGTGCCCGGGCCAGACAGCAGCAGAAACAGGCCAACCGCACCGTTTTGCTGGTGCTGCTGGCGATCCTGGCCGTGGGCCTGCTGATCCGCGGATTTACCATGAACTGGCAGTGAAAGAATGAGGATACCATGAAGCAAAAATTGATTTTTCTGGATATTGACGGTACTTTGCTGCCTCCCGGTGAGATGACCGTTCCGGCCAGTGCCGTGGAGGCCATCCGGCAGGTCCGGGCCAACGGCCACAAGGTGTTTCTGTGCACCGGCCGCAACCTGCGCATGACGAAACCGCTGCTTGCCTACGGTTTCGATGGCTTTGTCTGCTCTGCAGGCGGCTATGTGGGCTGTGATGGGAAAATTCTCGTGGATCTTCCCATGGAGCCTGCGCAGGTCGAGGGCCTGCGGGAGGTGCTGGGGCGTGCAGGTGCCGAGTGCACACTGGAAGCCCGGGATGATACTTACGGCGGCATCAGGATGATCGAGCGGTTCGCTCATTTATTCCCCCGCAAGCCGGGGCAGCTGAACAGCGAGGCCGAGCGCTGGCGCAAAACGATGGAGTATGGCATGACCATCCGGCCCATTGAGGAATACCACGGGGAGCCGGTTTACAAGGTAGTGTTCATCGCCCCCAACGAGGCCTGCCTTGCTGAAGCAAAGCAGCGGTATGAGGATCAGTTCATCTTCTGCGAGTCCCGGCTGGGGGATACCCCGTCGGCCATCGTCAACGGGGAGCTCATCAACCGCAAGTTCAACAAGGGCACCGGCATCAAGGCCATCTGCGATGAGCTGGGGCGTTCGCTGGCCGATACCATCGGCTTTGGCGACAGCGACAATGACCTGCAGATGACCGATGTGGTAGGCATCAGCGTCTGCATGGCCAACGGCTCTGACAACCTGAAAAAGCTCTGCGACCGCATCTGCCCGGCTGTGACGGAGGACGGCGTGGCAAGGGAGTTCAAGACTCTGGGCCTGATCTGAGCGCAGTCTTCCACAAAAGAGATGATAACAAAAATTCCCGCTCCATCGAGCGGGAATTTTTGTTAAAGAGATTTATTTCTGATGGACTGCCTTGTGATATACCGCGTAGGCGATCACGGCAGAGAGGGCCTCTGTGATCCAGAAGGCGTGCCAGACACCGGTAGGGCCCATGCGGCCGCACAGCACCCACGCAATGGGCATGATGAAGATGATATAGCGGCAGAGGGAGATGACCAGCGAGGGCACGCCCTTGCCCAGACCCTCCAGTGCGCCGGAGGAGGTGGTAGACACTGCCGAGACGATGAATCCCAGGCAGATGATCCGCAGGGCGGTCTGGCCGATGGCGATGGTCTCGGGGTTAGAGGTGAACAGACCCATCAGCGGGCCTGCAATGGTCAGGCAGAGCAGGGTGCCAATGGCCATGATCCCGGCGCTCAGGCCCAGTGTCAGGTTGTAAAGCCTGGACACACGGCCATGCTCCCGGGCACCGTAGTTGTAGCCCACCAGCGGGCGCATCCCCTGCACGATGCCGTTGGCCGGCAGGTAAAGGAAGGTCTGGAGTTTGTAGTAGATGCCCAGCACCGTCACATAGCTCTGGGAGTAGACCGCCAGCAGGCCGTTCAGGAAGGTGACCAGCAGGCTGGGCAGGGCCAGATTCAGGATGGCCGGTACGCCGATGGCATAGAGCTTGCCGTCAAGGGCGGCATCGAACCGCAGGCAGCGGCGGGAGAAGCGGACGGCGACTTCGGTGGTGCAGTAGACATAGAGGTAGACCACAAGAGAAACGGCCTGCCCGATGCCGGTGGCAAGGGCCGCACCGGCAATGCCCAGGGCGGGCACCGGCCCAAGGCCGAAAATAAGGACCGGGTCGAGGGCGATGTTGGTCACGCAGCCGGTGATCAGCGCCACCATGGCAACGTTCATCCGGCCCACGGACTGGAAGATCTTCTCAAAGGCGAGGTCTGCCATGTTGACCAGCGAGAACAGGAACACGATGGTGGAGTAGGTCACGCCCATGTCCACCAGAGCGGGATCGGTAGTGAAGCGGCGCAGGAAGCCGGGCATGATGGCAATGCAGAGGACCATGCCCAGCACACCGTGCAGCAGGGAAAACATCATGCCGTGGGTGGCGGCCCGGTTGGCGTTTTCGTGGTCGCCTGCGCCGAGGTAGAGCGCGATCTGGGCATTGATGCCGATGCCGAAGCCGATGGCCACTGCATTGACAAAGTTCTGGATGGGAAACACCAGCGAAAGCGCCGTCATGGCCTGCTCGCTGATCTGGGCCACAAAGAGGCTGTCCACGATGTTGTACAGGCTGTTCACCAGCATCGAGATGACGTTGGGCAGGGCCATGGAGAGCAGCAGCGGGAACACTGGTCTGGTTTTCATAAAAGTATCGTTCATTTTCATTGCTCCTGAGGGTCAGATTTGGATTTGAAGGCAAAGCAAAAGCCACACAATGGCTTTTGTACCATTGTGTGGCGAAAAGTTGCAAAATGCTGTAAAAATCCACACGATATTTTATTGGTTCAAAGATACCACATCACAGGGATACTTGTCAAGGACTTTTTAAAATAAAAGTATGACTTTTTGCAGCTGGCCCTTGCCCTTGACAAGGGGCGCGGCGGCGGTAAAATAAGAACAGAACGCACAAAAGGAGGATTTGCCATGAAATGGATGATCGCGTCGGACCTGCACGGGTCGGCTTACTACTGCCGCAAAATGCTGGAGGCCTTTGAGCGGGAGGGTGCCGACCGGCTGTTCCTGTTGGGCGACCTGCTCTACCACGGCCCCCGCAACGACCTGCCCCGGGAGTACGCCCCCAAGGAGGTCATCCCCCTGCTGAACGGGAAAAAGGAGAAGCTGCTCTGCGTGCGGGGCAACTGTGATGCCGAGGTGGACCAGATGGTGCTGGAATTCCCCGTGCTGGCCGATTATGCGGTGCTTCCGGTGGGGCGGCGGCTCATTTATGCGACCCACGGGCATATCTATCATGTGAACAATCTGCCGCCGCTGACCCCGGGAGATGTGCTGCTGCACGGGCATACCCATGTTCCGGCCTGGACAGAGTTCGGGCAGGGAAATCTTTACCTGAACCCGGGTTCTGTGAGCATCCCCAAGGAGAACAGCCCCCACAGCTACATGACCCTGGAAGGAAACACGATGCAATGGAAAGAGCTGGAAAGCAGCGCTGTTTTCCATGAACTGACCCTTTGATAAAGTCCCCCGGCCGGTTTTGCGGGCAGCTTGAAATTTGCCCACCGGTATGGTATGATAAAAAAGAAAACAGATCGGCAAAGTTCCGCAGAACAGTGCTGTGCGGGGCAGGAGCCTTTTTGTTTCCGCAGCAAGTTAGCCAAAACTAACAAAATGACGAAAACAGCGGGCTGGACTTGTGCAGTTTGACAGGGGGGCCCGCAGATACAGTATGGAGGGAACAACAATGGTAGAAACGATCCTGAGGGTCGATGGTATGATGTGCGGTATGTGCGAGAGCCACATCAATGATGTGGTGCGCAAGACCGCCCGGGTGAACAAGGTGACTTCTTCCCACACCAAGGGCGAGACGGTCATCATCTCGGAGCAGCCGGTGGATGTGGAGGCGCTGAAGGCTGCCATTGCCGAAACGGGCTACACCGTGACCGGCGTGCAGACCCGGCCCTATGAGAAAAAGGGCTTCTTCTCGTTCCTGAAAAAGTAACAGCCCGGTGTTTCTGGCCGGGCTGATCATGCAAAACAGGAGGTATCTCGTTATGAGGATCTTGGTGTACGGCGCAGGCGTTCAGGGCTGTCAGCTGGCCCACAGTCTGGCACAGAACAAGAAAAATGTGGTCACCCTGCTGGCCCGGGGCGAGTGGAAGGAGGTCATTGACCAGAAGGGCCTGACCATCCGCCACATGCTCCAGAGGAAAACAACGGTGGATCGGATGCAGACAATAGACGTGCTGGCCCCCGAGGATGTGTATGACCTTGTGTTTGTCACGGTGCAGGCCGGGCAGCTGGCCGATGTGCTGCCCATCCTCAAGGCAAACCGGAGCCAGTACTTCATCTTTGTGGGCAATGATCCCTATGCGCAGGAGATGCTGCAGGCCATGCAGCGCCCGGTGGATAAGATTGCCTTTGGCTTCCAGAACAATGCGGGCCGCCGGGAGCATGACCGGCTGGTCAGTGTGCACATGGGGATGGGAATGACCGTCGGCGGCGCAACCGCACCCCTGTCCGGCGCGTTCCGCCTGCGGCTGCAGGCTGCTTTTGAAGGCACCCACTACAAGCTGACCTATTACAGCGATATGGACGAGTGGCTCAAGAGCCACATCGCCTTTATCCTGCCCTGCGCCTATGCCTGCTATGCGGTGGATGGGGAACTTTCCCGCACCACAGTGGAACAGCGCAGGATGATCGTGGATGCCGCCTGGGAGTGCTGTGAGATGCTGAAAGCGGCAGGTGTTCCCGTGAACGATGCGGAGAACACCGACCGCTACCGCGAGGGCACCAAACAGCGGAAAAAGACCGAGCGGATGGTCTACTGGATGGCGCAGACGGTTGTTGGGAAGTGGTGCATTTCGGATCACGCCATGCGCGCGGTGAGCGAGATGCAGTATCTGGATGAAGCGTTTGCCGCCCTGCGCGCCACCACATTGGTGGAGATGACTGCCTGGGATGAACTGCACAGGTCCCTGCCCAGAAAGAAGTAAGAGCCGGAAAATGTCCGGAGCATGAGAAAAAGCCTGTCGGTTTTTGCACTGACAGGCTTTTTTCTATTGGTTCAGTGCCCAGAAGGCGGCAAGCTGCTGCTCCAGCTCTGTGGTGCTGCGCAGGTATTGGAGCTGGTGCCAGTGGCGGGGGAACAGGCGGGTGTATTCGGCGCGGGCAAAGCGGTCATCCAGCAAAAGAACCACGCCTTTATCTTCGCTGGTGCGGATGACCCGGCCCGCCGCCTGCAGCACTTTGTTCATGCCCGGGAAACGGTAAGCGTAGTCGAAACCGGTGCCGCCCGCCTCGTCATAGTAACGGCGCAGGATCTCCTGACGGGGGTTCACCTGAGGCAGGCCTACCCCCACGATGGCGCACCCGATGAGGCGGTCCCCCGCTAAATCGACCCCCTCCCCGAAGATGCCGCCCAGCACCCCGAA
>OGEA01001293.1_pt1 | contig 11707 bp, 10 predicted proteins | sample 1570531 | NCBI WGS metagenome assembly OGEA01 (sample SAMEA2581973, study PRJEB24529) | metagenome | biome: Human gut stool | place: China | collected 2011 | reverse complement strand
CAGTCGTTGGAATCTTGGAACGAACATCGTATTCAGGAAACACTGCCTGGATACAAACCAGAAAACTACGGATTGCATTGTTAATCTCACGGGCATAAACAATCTTCCCACCGATTTTATGGGTCGTATTGCTTTTTACCAGTTGTTTGTCACTATCCCATTTTAGAGGATCAATAGTATAACCGACAGAGAAACCGACTTCATTCTTCTTACTGTTCCATCTTACCCGGATCATTACCTGCCCGTTCTTCATTACATAGGCTCTTGAGATAAAACTTGTCTTTTTCATACCTTTTATTTTTTAATTGGTTCAAGTTTTACTAATGCAAATTTATGTATATAATACATTTGTTGGCATTAAAAAGTTTACCATTGCAGTTTTTTTAGAGAATTTTCCTTTTAATAAAGAGAAAACGGCCGGACTTATACGTTACTTGTAATTCAGGAAGTTTTCCTGCACCAGCTTTCCTGCCTGCCATACGGCGCGTATGTTCAGTTCCTTGTCCATGATGAGGATGTCGGCGTCCTTGTCCTTTTGCAGGGAACCTTTGCGGTCGTACACGCCCATGATGCGTGCCGGGGTTTCGGAAGCCATGCGCAGGGCGTCGCCCAACGGGATACCCGCCTTGACCATAGTACGCACCAGCACGTCCATGGTGGCGATACTGCCTGCCAATGAGGAGCGGTCGGCAAGCTTGCACACACCGTCTTCGATGATGTAGCGCGGGTTGTTGATTTCCTTGCCTTCGGTGGCGGCGCAGGAGAGGGCGTCCGTTACGAGGCAGGTGTGCTCTACACCTTTCAGTTTGTATGCCAGTTTCAGGATGGTGGACGGCAGGTGGATGCCGTCGGCAATGAGTTCGATGGTCATGCCGTCGGTCAGGTAGACACTTTCCACAGTGCCTTCGTACTTGTACTCGCGGCGTTTGTGGAAGCCGGGCATGGCGTTGTAGAAGTGGGCGGCATGGGTAAATCCGGCTTCGTAGGCGGCACGGATACCGTCGTATTCGGCTTCGGTGTGCGATACGGCTGCCAGTATGCCTTTTTCGCGCAGGTAGCTTGCAAATTCCAGTGCTCCGGGCAGTTCGGGAGAGGCGTCCCAGCGGCGGATGCAACGGGTGCTTTCCACCAACTCGCGGTATTCCTGTCCGTCAATCTCCTTCACCTGGTCGGCAAACTGTTCGCCTGCCATTTTCTTGTTGAGATAGGGACCTTCGATGTGCAATCCCAGTACGGGGCTGTCGGGCTCTGCCATAAGCTGCTCGCACACTTGGGCTGCCTGGTGCAGCTTTTCGAACGGAGACGAGGAAATGGTAGGGTAGAAACTCGTAGCGCCATGACCGAGGTGTGCATTGATGATGCTGCGAAACGCTTCTTCGGTACATTCGGTGAAGTCGTGGCCGCCACCGCCATGCGCGTGCATACACACGAAGCCGGGCACGATATACATGCCTTTGGCATCGATGAGGCGTGCGCCGATGAGGGCGAGGTCACAGTTGGTCACTTCGAGTATTTTTCCGTCGCGCATCAGGACGGAACCTTCATTCAGCCAGCCTTGCGGGGTGAATATGCGTCCGTTGATAATTTGAGTAAGCATTTTTAGATTTATGATTTAAGATTTATGAATTATAATCCCAGCGTTGTGATTTTGAATTTATCGAAGGCCAAAATTAAGCATTATAAATTAAAAATCCTATATGCGGGATTTTTTAATCATCTTCTTCTCCGTCTTCGGTGGCGGCGTTGTTTCTGCCGGTATTTGCGTATCTTGCCGTATACCAGCCAGACGAACAATACTCCGAATACGGAGAATATCAGCAGTACGATGCCCGTGTTGAGGTTGTCGCCTTTCACACGGCTCCACATTTCGAGTACGAGTTCGGTGCGGTTGCCGAAGTCGCGTATCATGGCGCAGCGTTCCACCACTTTCCTGTCGGGATATTGCACGGGGTTTATTTGCAGGCTGTCCGCACCCACACCTTCACCGAAGAAATAGCTGAGGTCGGAACGCATTGCGATGGCGGTGTCCCGTTTGGCTTCCATGATTTCGGGGGTGGCAACGGCGCTGACGTAGCCTATGGCGTCCATATTGCGCAGGGCGATGTCGGGCCGGCAGAGGTAGTTGATGAAGTAAGCGGCAGCTTTGGGATTGCCTGCATATTTGGGGATTACCCAGCCGTCGTACCAGATGTTGCTGCCTTCGCGCGGCACTTCGTAGGCAAGGTCCACGCCCACGGCACGGGCTTCTTCGATGGCCCATACGGCGTCGCCGCTCCAGGTGAGGTTGAGCCAGGTCTTGTTCTTGGTCATCATCTCCTTGCCGAAGTCGGCTTCCCAGCCTGCGATGTTGGGCTTCATGGCTTTCAGATACTTCTCGGCAAGGGCTATGGCTTCGGGAGAGTTATCGTTCATCAGTTGCTCCACGGTGACGGTGCTGTCGGCAAGCTGTCGGGCATGGGCGTAGATGATGGCGGTTCCGTAGGCATCGCGGTAACTGTCTTTCATCAGGATTTTGCCTTTGTTCCTGGGGTTCCAGAGGCAGTGCCAACTGCCGGCTTCGTCGGGGGTGATGAAGTTGCGGTTGTAGAGGATGCCGGCTGTGCCCCACATGTAGGGTACGGCATAGTCGGTAGTGGTGCGTCCCGGCTGGCTGGTCTTGTTCAGTTCCCGGCGGATGTAGGGGGAGATGTTGGGCAGATAGTCCGGGGTCTTGCCGAAGTTGCGGTCGATGGGCAGGAGAAGGTCTTTCTTCAGCATCCGCTCGATGATGTACTCCGAGGGGCATACCACGTCGAAATCCTCGTGGCCGCGCTCTATCTTGGTGAGCATGATTTCGTTGATGTCGAACACCTGGTAGATGAGGCGGATGTCCTCGCCTGTCTGCTGCTTGTACCAGGCGGGAAATTCGGCCAGTACATCTTCGTCGATGTAGTCGGCCCAGTTGTAGACTTTCAGTACGTGGCTGCGCTCTTCGCCCGAATCCTTGCACGAGACGGCTGTGAGGACGAGGCAAAAGAGAAGGAATATGTCTGTTAATCTTTTCATTTTTTATTCAGCAGGTTTATCTTGACTATGCTTTCGTTTTTCGGCTTACGGGATGAATCTCTCCGTGCTGCGGGACGAATACTCTTATCTTGCGAGACGCAGGCGGACCTATTTCTTCCGTGCACGTTCCGCACGCTTGTTGATGACAATCAGCAGCACCAGCACCGTAATGAAAATAAGGGTGGACAGAGGACGCAGCTCTGGTGTCAGTCCGCCTTTGCGCGCATCGGCGTAGATGTAGGTGGAGAGCGTTTCCAGTCCTTCGTTTCCAATGGTGAATATGGTTACTGCGAAGTCGTCGATAGAGAGCGTAAAGGCAAGGATGAAGCCGCTGATCATGCCCGGAAGTATCTCCGGCAGAATTACCTTGCGCAATGCCTGAAAGGGAGTGGCGCCAAGGTCGAGGGCGGCTTCGTACACGTTCTGGTTCATCTTCTTCAGGCGGGGCATTACGCTCAGCACTACATAAGGGGTGCAGAATGTGATGTGCGCCAGTACCACGGTTGTGAATCCCTGCGAGATACCGCAACTGACGAACAGCAGGAACAGCGACACGCCCGTAATGATGTCCGCATTCATCATCGGAATGGCATTGGCGAAGTTCATTACCCGGCGCGTGCGTGTGCGCAGGTTGAAGATGCCGATGGCCGCGATGCTGCCCAACGCCGTACTGGCGGTGGCTGCTAACATGGCAATGGCAAAGGTGTTCCAGATGGCGCTCGTCAGCGAGTGGTGCATGCCGCCTGTGAAGAGGGAGCTGTACAGCTTGGTGGAGAATCCTGTCCAGTTGCCCAGCACTTTGGCTTCGGTGAAAGAGAATACCATGATGATAAGGATAGGTGAGTACAGCAGCGCAAGCAGCAGCCACAGATACCCTTTGGCAAGAATACGCGTCATCATATCACACCTCCGCTTTCATTGGATGCGCCGTCCTCTTCGTTCGTAAAGAGGATGGTGACGCCTATCAGCAACAGCATGATGAGCGACAGGGCTGCACCGTAGTTCCACATTCCGTTGTATATGTTCTCCTGCACGGTTGTTCCGAAGAGTTTGATGTTGTTCATCGTCAGCAGTTCGGCTATGGCAAAGGTGCTTACCGTAGGCATGAACACCATTACGATGCCGCTCATGATGCCCGGCATGGAGAGGGGCAGGATTACTTTGCCGAATACCTGCAAGGGGTTGGCTCCGAGGTCTTGGGCGGCTTCTATGAGGCTGCGGTCCATTTTCTGCAGAGTGTTGTAGATGGGGTATATCATGAACGGCAGGAAGTTGTAAACCATGCCGAACACGAGTGCGCCTTCGCCCAAAGGCAGGTTCAGAAAGTCGAACAGCGCCACTGTGGCGAGTGTGCGTATCAGTATGTTCACCCACATGGGCAGGATGAACAGCACCACCATGGTCTGCGAAGTGTTGAACTGCTTCTGGCTGAGGATGTATGCCGCCGGATAACCCAGTAACAGACAGGTCAGCGTGGTGATGAGAGCGATGCCGATGGAGTAGATGAAGGTGTTCATCGCCTCCGGGTGCATCATGAACTTGCGGAAGTTGGCAAAGGTGAAAGCTCCGTCGGCATCCGTAAAGGCGTACAGCACAATCAGTAGTAGCGGCACTATCGCAAATATCAGCAGGAACAGTGCGTAGGGCAGTGTCCAGTTGCGTCGCCGCAGGAAGAAATGGGATAACTTATCAAGCATTACTCTATTATATCTTATATCAAGCGCTACTCTTTAATCAAGTATTGCTTTATTATATTAGGATTATGGGCGGTAAGATGACGGGATGATATCTTATCGTTTTATCACTCTGATGTTTTCGGGCGCTATCCGTATGCCCACGCGGTCTCCGTCGTCCCAAACGTCGTTGGTGTCTACGAAAATGTCCTCATCCCAGTCGGTAAACACGGTGAGGTGATAATGGTTTCCTTTGTAGAGGATGAATTTCACTTCGCCCGTCAGTCGTCCGTCTTCTTCGTTATCCTCCAGGATGACGTTTGGGAAGTCCACTTCCACCGTTACGGGCGTTTCGGGACCGATGTCTTGCACCGGACTGCATTCGAAGCTGCAACCCAGGAATTCCACGTGCGTTTCGTCCAGGAGCTTGCCCTCGAAAGTGTTGCAGGTGCGTTCTTTCTTCATTACGTGGATGTCGAAAGGTTTTACCAGCAGACCCACTTCACGGCCTGCCTCGAAGCAGTGGTAATCCTGTACCATCAGCTCATAACCCTCGCGGGTCTGTACCAGCATTTCGTAGTGCACGCCTTTGAAGATGGAGCTTGTTACGGTTCCCGTGAGTTGCGCCGCATCCGAGGGTTCGAAGATGTAGATGTCCTCCGGACGGATTACGACGTCCACCTGTGTACGGTCGCCGAAACCGGTATCCACGCAGTCGAACTCGTGTTCGCAGAAGCGGACGAGCCGGTCGTGCACCATGACACCGTTCAGTATGTTGCTCTCGCCGATGAAGTCGGCTACGAAGGAGTTGATAGGCTCGTTGTAGATGTCTGTCGGAGTGCCGATTTGCTGTATCCTGCCTTCGCTCATCACGACGATGGTGTCGCTCAGGGTGAGGGCTTCTTCCTGGTCGTGGGTGACGTATATGAAGGTGATGCCCAGCTTCTGGTGCATCTCTTTGAGTTCCATCTGCATGTCCTTGCGCATTTTCAGGTCGAGGGCGGCAAGGGGCTCGTCGAGGAGCAGCACTTCGGGTTCGTTGACGATGGCACGGGCTATGGCAACGCGCTGTTGCTGTCCGCCGGAAAGGGAGTCTACATCGCGGTCTTCATAGTCGGTCATGCCCACCATGCGGAGCGCCTGCTTCACTTTCTTTTCGATAGTGGCGGCGGGGAGCTTCTTCAGCTTGAGGCCGAAAGCAATATTATTGAATACGTTGAGGTGAGGAAACAGGGCGTACTTCTGGAATACCGTATTCACCGGGCGGCGGTGGGGTGGTGTCTGCGTGATGTCTTTTCCTGCAATGGTAATCACTCCTTCCGAAGCTGTCTGGAAGCCTGCAATCAGACGCAGCAATGTCGTCTTTCCGCAACCGGACGGTCCCAATATCGTTACAAACTCGCCCTTGCGGACAGACAAATTCACATCATTCAGTACGGCTTTGTCTCCGAAAAATTTCGATACGTGCTCTACACCGATGATGCAGTCGGACTTTTGCATAAGCGTTTCTTACTTTATCCAAACTAATTAAACAAATCTCTACCTGATATAGTCAGTCATAAAAAAAGTGGCGCAAAGGTACATATTTTCTTGAAAACTTTAGAGTTTGTTTAAAAATTGTTCAGCATTCTTTTGCGAGTTCTTTGGAGGCGGATGTTTCCTCTTTTTATTCGCCACACACCCGCTTTGTTCTCATAAAACGCCTCCAAAGAACTCGCAAAAGAAATGGAAGGAAATACTTGGGAAAAGAAAAATCGAACAACCCAAAACAGAGTCATGAGTTATAAATTGCGGGTAATTGACCGATACTCGCAAATAAGTCCTAACTTTGCAGTCCGTAACATTAAAGTCTTCGTAAGAAATGGAAAAGAAAACAGTACTCATCACAGGTGCTTCTTCGGGTATAGGAGAGGGCTGTGCACGTAAGTTTGCCATGAATGGTTACCGCCTGATTCTCAACGGACGGAATGTAGAGAAGCTGACTGCCGTAAAGCGCGAACTGGAAACGGAATATCGCGCGGATGTTTGTCTGCTGCCTTTCGACGTACGCGACCGCGGGGCTGCGAAAGCGGCTCTTGACTCGCTTCCCGAAGAATGGAAAGCGATAGATATCCTCATAAATAATGCCGGACTGGTAATCGGCGTAGACAAGGAACACGAAGGCAATCCGGACGAATGGGACATCGTGCTTGATACCAATATCAAAGCATTGCTTGCCATGACCCGTCTGGTGGTTCCCGGAATGGTGGAACGCGGACACGGCCATGTCATCAATATGGGTTCCATTGCAGGCGATTATGCCTATCCGGGCGGTAGTGTGTATTGTGCCAGCAAGGCTGCCGTAAAGGCGTTGTCAGACGGCTTGCGCATCGACCTTGTGGATACTCCCGTACGGGTGACCAACATCAAGCCCGGTTTGGTGGAGACGAATTTCTCCGTAGTGCGTTTCCGTGGCGACAAGGCGGCTGCCGATAATGTGTACAAGGGCATCCGTCCGCTTACAGGCGACGACATTGCCGAAGTGGTGTACTTTGCCGCTGCCGTACCCGAGCATATACAAGTGGCCGAGGTGCTGGTAATGCCTACCAATCAGGCTACGGGTACAATCGTCAGCCGGAAATAAGCACTTTTCCGTAACAACAGAATCTAAGAGAATAAGAGTAAACTCTGCCAATCATGACTAATAAGTACGAAGAACGCCTGGGCACGGAGCGTATGCTGCCTTTGGTTTTCAAGATGGCGCTGCCTGCGGTGGCAGCACAGTTTGTCAATCTGCTTTACAGCATTGTAGACCGTATTTACATCGGACACATACCGGGCATCGGAACCGATGCGCTGGCGGGAGTGGGAGTAACCATCTCGCTCGTTGTGCTGATTTCTTCTTTCTCCGCCATTGTGGGTGGTGGCGGTGCTCCGTTGGCTGCCATTGCCCTCGGACAGGGCAACCGTCGCCGTGCCGGAAAGATACTTGGCAATGGCTTTACTCTGTTGATTCTTTTCACTTTGCTCACTTCGTTCATAGCCTATACCTTTATGGAGCCTATCCTGCTTTTTACGGGTGCTTCGGAGCATACGCTGGGCTATGCGGAAGACTATCTTTCCATTTATCTGTTGGGGACACTGTTTGTGGAAGTGTCTACCGGACTGAATGCTTTCATCAATGCACAGGGGCGCCCTGCGGTTGCCATGTGTTCGGTGTTGATAGGGGCTTTGTTGAATATTATTCTTGATCCTATATTCATATTCTGGTTGGATATGGGAGTGAAAGGTGCTGCGTTGGCTACGGTGCTGTCGCAGGCTTGCAGTGCGGTGTGGGTGCTGTCCTTCCTATTCTCACGGCGCGCTTCCCTGCCTTTGGAAAGGCGGTATATGAAGCTGGAAAAGAGTATCGTGCTCTCCATGCTGGCGCTCGGCGTATCGCCTTTTATCATGGCGAGTACGGAAAGCTTGGTGGGGTTTGTGCTCAACAGCAGTCTGAAAGAATTCGGAGATATCTATGTCAGTGCGCTTACCGTCCTGCAAACGTCTATGCAGTTTGCCAGCGTGCCGCTGACGGGGTTTGCGCAGGGGGTTGTTCCGGTGGCAAGCTATAACTACGGGCATGGCGACAAGCAGCGTGTGAAGGAGTGCTTCCGGATTGCGCTGATTACAATGTTTTCTTTCAATCTCGTCCTGATGCTGTTTATGATTTGCTTCCCTGCGATTGTGGCATCCGCCTTTACGAGCGATGCAAGGCTGATAGAAACTGTTCGCTGGACGATGCCTGTATTCTTGGGCGGTATGACGATTTTCGGTTTACAGCGTGCCTGTCAGAATATGTTCGTGGCGTTGGGGCAGGCCAGAATATCCATTTTCATAGCATTGCTGCGTAAGGTAATCCTGCTGATACCGTTGGCGTTGATACTGCCGCATTTTATGGGAGTAGCAGGTGTATATGCGGCAGAAGCCATATCCGATGCTACGGCTGCCATTTGCTGTACGCTGCTGTTTTTCTGGCAGTTCCCTAAAATACTGAGGAGAATAAAAAGTAAAAGCCTGTCTGAATAAGGTACGTTCTTGTTATGGCATTCCGTCTCTTTTTGCTTTGTTGAGGATGGTTGCTTCCCTTATTTGCTCTCGTCATTCCCGGTTCGGATATGTTGAATTGCATACCTCTCTAATTTCAGAATCAATGATTCGGGTATAAATATCCGTAAATCATATACAATTCGGTTTGCGTAATCGCGGTAATTTTGCAATTGGAAAACAACCGGAAATATCAATAACTTCATACGGTAAATGGAATGACTATGAACAGGATTCTTTTAATTTCAGTATTTAGTATCTTAACTTTCAATATTATGGCACAGGAGAAAATAGTACAGACAGCCGGGCGCACCCGATTAGGAGAGTTCGCCCCTAAATTCGCGGAGCTCAACGACGATGTTCTTTTCGGAGAAGTGTGGAGCCGCACCGACAAGCTTGGTCTGCGCGACCGTAGTTTAGTAACCGTTACCTCACTTATCAGTCAGGGTATTACAGACAATTCGCTCATATTTCATCTGCAGTCGGCAAAGAAGAACGGCATTACCCGTACTGAGATTGCCGAAATCATTACCCACATCGGTTTTTATGCCGGTTGGCCTAAAGCATGGGCGGCATTCCGTCTGGCGAAAGACGTATGGGCGGAAGAGACGGCCGGCGAGGATGCAAAATCTGCATTCCAACGTGAAATGATTTTCCCCATCGGCGAACCCAACACGGCGTATGCCAAATATTTCACCGGCAACAGTTACCTCGCATCGGTTTCGCGGGAACAAGTAAACATCTCCAACGTGACTTTCGAGCCTCGCTGCCGCAACAACTGGCACATCCATCACGCGACTTCCGGCGGCGGACAGCTCCTTCTCTGCACCGCGGGCGAGGGCTGGGATCAGGAAGAGGGCAAGGACGCCGTCAGCCTGCACGAGGGCAGCGTCATCATGATCCCCGCGAACGTGAAGCACTGGCATGGCGCGAAAAAGGACAGCTGGTTCAGCCACATCGCCGTTGAAGTCCCCGGCGAAAACTGCCGGAACGAGTGGTGCGAGCCGGTCTCGGACGAAGAGTACAATAAGCTGTAATCGGAGGCAATTTCCATGATCTTAAACGAAACTTATACGCTCGAAAACAGCCTGAGCATCCCCAAGCTCGGCCTTGGCACCTGGTTCATCGACGACGATCAGGCCGCCGAGGCCGTCCGCACCGCCGTGAAGCTCGGCTACCGCCTCATCGATACCGCGCAGGCCTACGGCAACGAGCGCGGCGTGGGCGAGGGCGTGCGCACCTGCGGCGTTCCGCGCGAGGAGCTTTTTGTCGCCAGCAAGGTGACCGCGGAGCTCAAGACCTATGACGAGGCCAAAAAGTCCATCGACGAAACGCTCGAGAAGATGGGCCTTGACTACCTTGGCCAGATGATCATCCACTCTCCCCAGCCGTGGAACCAGTTTCGCGTGGAAAAGCGCTATTCTGAAGAAAATAAAGCCGTCTGGCGCGCGCTCGAGGATGCGCAAAGCGAGGGCAAGGTCAGAGTCATCGGCGTGTCGAACTTTCTGCGCGACGACCTTGAAAATCTGCTCTCCGACTGCCGCGTAAAGCCGATGGTCAACCAGATCCTGCTGCACATCAGCAACACCGACCTCGCGCTGCTCGACTACTGCCGCGAGCAGGGCATCCAGGTGGAGGCCTACTCCCCCATCGCCCATGGCGAGGCGCTCAAGAACCCCGCCATCGCGGAGATGGCGAAAAAGTACGGCGTCAACGCCGCGCAGCTGTGCATCCGCTATGTCATCGAGCTCGGCGCGGTCGCGCTGCCGAAGACGGCCAACCCCGACCACATGGCGAGCAACGCCGCCGTGGACTTCACCATCTCGAGTGAGGACATGGAGACGCTCAAGCACGTGGACCGCATCGCCGACTACGGCGAGTTCAACATCTTCCCCGTCTTCAGCGGCAAGCCGCTCGCGTAACGAACGCAAAAGGAAAAGGAGAGAACGCAGCAGCGTCCTCTCCTTTTTTTACAAAAGCATGCAGAAACCGATCTGCATACAGAGCCATCTTTCAAAAAGCCTCTTATTTCTTCTCTTCCTCGCGCACAAACATCATCAAAAAGCTGACTGCGAGCAGCAGGCAGGAAACCCAGATGCCCTTTTCGGCAAAGCGCGCCGTCAGGACCCTGCCAAGCCCCGCGCCGACGGCAAAAATACCGATGACGCCAAAATACGTCAGTGCCTTTTTCAGCACCTCGCGGTCGTGCGTGTGGAAGTAGACGCACAGCGCCTCGGTGCCGCTGCGCATGTTGCCGATGCACATGGTGCTCGCGTAGGCGTGGCCGCGCACCTTGCGGAAGGTCTGCACCTGCATCGCGCAGACGAACGAGACGAGCGCGTTTGCAAAGGTGTTGACCTCCTGCGGCAGGAAGCCGACAAAAAACAGCAGCACGATCTCGGCCAGAATGATGAGCTGGCGCCAGTGCACCTTTTCCATGCATTTATAGCGGCGGTGGACGCATTCTGCCACAAAAATGCCCGCCATAAACGAGATCAGCGGCACAAAATAGCGGAAAACACCTGCCCAGTCACCTGCAAAAAGGTGTGTGCTCATCAGCACGATGTTGCCCGTCTGCGCGTTGGCAAACACCTTGTCGCGGCAGCAATAGGTATAGGCGTCCTGCAATCCGCCGGATAAAATGATAAACGCGGACATCAGGAACGAATCGGACATCTGCCCGTGCGGTCGATCAAGCTGCATGGTTACATTTTGGCTCCTGTTCGTTAAAATTCCGACATGATTATACGGCGGTGGCCGCGCTTCGTCAAGCGGCTTTTGCGTCGAGCCGCGCGGTGTATCTGCGGATGCACGCCGCAGCGTAAACGGCGGTGACAAGCTCCGTGATGGCCATGGCGAACCAGAGCGAATCCGCGCCCGCAAGAAGCGGCAGCATCAGGATCAGTGCACCGCTGATGACGAGT
>OGEA01001280.1_pt1 | contig 11824 bp, 8 predicted proteins | sample 1570531 | NCBI WGS metagenome assembly OGEA01 (sample SAMEA2581973, study PRJEB24529) | metagenome | biome: Human gut stool | place: China | collected 2011 | reverse complement strand
CAAGGTCTTTTGAAGCCCGTTGCCGGACTTCGTTGCCGACACCCTCTGTCTGGCTGTTTTCATGTATGGAGGATAACTGCCTATGGCAAATAATAAGATGAACATGGAAGGAAATAATTACTCAGATATTCCGGTGTGGCGTAGATATACGCTTACCATTGAGGAAGCAGCCAGATATTATCATATCGGCGAAGGAAAATTGAGAACGCTTATTGACACACATCCCAATGAGGATTTTTATGTGATGAACGGCAATCGTGCCCTCATTAAGCGTGAGAAATTTGAGAGGTATCTGGATCAGGCTACTGCTGTGTAAACAGAGCTGACAGATTTACCGATTTCACATGATATAACTATGCGGAGAGCTGGATTTGTGCTATGATAAGAGTGCAAGTCTGGCTCTCTTTTTTGAAAGGAGAGTTCACGATGAGTGAGAAAAGACGAGATAACCGTAATCGGATTTTGCGAGAGGGCGAGTACCAGCGTAAAGATGGGAGGTATCGGTTCCGCTATATTGATGAGGACGGAAAAGAGAAAAATGTATACAGTTGGCGTTTGGACAAGAATGACCCAATGCCAAAAGGGAAGAAGCGGGATCCTTCCCTGCGTGAGAAAGAAAAACAGATTGAAGCGGATTTGTTTGACCGTATCGTAACCAACGGTGGCAACTATACTGTTTTGGAACTGGTAGAAAAGTACGTTTCATTGAAAACAGGAGTTCGTCACAATACGGTTGCCGGATATAAAACGGTCATCAATATGCTGAAAAAAGAGAGTTTTGGGAATCTGCGAATTGATAAGGTGCGTTTGTCAGACGCAAAGGCATGGTTGATTAAGCTCCAACAAATTGATGGGCGGGGATACAGTTCCATTCATTCTATCCGGGGAGTCCTCAGACCAGCATTTCAGATGGCGGTAGACGATGATTTGCTTCGTAAAAACCCATTTGAATTTGAGCTTGCATCCGTCATTGTCAATGATTCTGTTACCAGAGAAGCGATTACCCGAAAGCAGCAGAGAGATTTGCTGAAGTTTATTCAGGAGGATAAGCATTTCAGCAGATACTATGATGCAATCTATATTCTTTTTCACACAGGGCTTCGTATCTCAGAGTTCTGTGGGCTGACGGTTTCAGAAATCGAGTTTGGAGAAATGCGTATCAAGGTAGACCATCAGTTACAGCGTACTGCACAGATGCAGTATGTAATTGAAGAACCAAAAACTGACAAAGGCATCCGCTATGTGCCGATGACGGAAGCTGTCGCAGCGTGTTTTCGCAGAATCATTGCCAACCGCAAGACACCAAAAGTTGAACCGATGGTGGAAGGATACGCTGGATTTTTATTTTTGGATAAAAACGATATGCCGATGGTTGCCCTTCACTGGGAAAAGTATCTGGAGCATATTATTCAGAAATATAATAAAATTTATCGCATCCAGATGCCGAAAGTTACCCCTCATGTATGCAGGCACACCTTTTGCTCTAATATGGCAAAATCCGGTATGAATCCGAAAACCTTGCAGTATATCATGGGTCACGCAGACATCAGTGTAACCTTGAACACTTACACCCATGTGAATTTTGATGATGCAAAGGAAGAAGTATATCGGATAGCGAATAGTTAAAAAAGCCCGTTGGTAAGGACGCTTGCTTTACCAACGGATTTACCAAGATTGCAGGGAAAAATATAAGAAAATACGAGAAGATTTGAGAAGATACCTTGAAAAGAAAGGAAAACTCAAAAGTCGGAAAACCCTGAAATATCAAGCGTTTGAGAAGAAATACAAGACTTAAATGGAGATATGAAAAGATGATTAAAGTACTATTTATCTGCCACGGCAACATCTGCCGTTCCCCAATGTCAGAATTCGTATTAAAAGACATGGTGGAACAGCGTGGCTTGACAGAACAATTTGAAATCGCTTCGGCGGCGACCAGCACAGAGGAAATCTGGAACGGCAAAGGAAATCCAATCTATCCGCCGGCGCAGGCAGAACTAAAAAAGCATGGGATTGGAAAGACTGCATACACCAACTTTGCGGGCAAGCGCGCCAGACAGGTGACAAAAGAAGATTATCATCACTATGACTACCTGCTTTGTGCGGATACCAACAACATCCGTAACACAGAGCGTATCACAGGCGCGGATACCGAAGGAAAAATTCATCTGTTATTAGATTATGCAGACGAACTTCAAGAGGGTAGTCAGCTTCAGACTAAAAATAAAAGCAGCAATTCAATCAGCCAGACAATCAGCCGCCGCGGCAAATCAATCGCAGACCCGTGGTATTCCGGGGATTTTACACAGACATGGAATGATGTGGTGGCAGGGTGTAAAGGTTTTTTAAATTATCTTAAAAACGTGCATAAGATATAAAAGCAGCATCAGTTTCTGCGCGCTTGCCGGAATTTGGACGGTGTCATATGATATTCGCGCAGGAATAAGCGGTTCAAATAAGATATATTTTCAAAACCGCATTCCAGGGAAATAGCAAGAATGTCATCATCTGATGCACACAGCAGGTGCGCGGCACGGATTAGGCGGTACTCATTTAAGTAAGCAATAAAGGGCTTTCCCATATACAGCTTGAAAAATTTCATGAAATGGGAGCTGCTGAAACCGCAGACTGCCGCAATCTGCTCAATACTGATTTTTTGTGGGTAGTAATTTGCAATATAATCGGTAATCAGGCACAGCTTTTCCTTCGTATTTTCTTTAAAATAACCGTTTTTCCGGGAGGAAACAGCACTGTTTTTTTGCTGCGGTAAATCACAAGTTGTAATTTCACGCATTTTATCCGGTGCAAGAATCTCTGATTCCAGAATAAAAAACAACTGATACAGCCAGCCTTTAATGCCGAGATAATACCCGGCAGGATAGGTGGTACGCAAATCGTCAATCCGGTCAAGGCAGATTTGAACAGCGCGGTGCGCTTTCGGAACCCGGTCTATTAAAACCGGAAAATCTTCCGGGAAATTTTGCAGGCGGTGAAAAAAGTTAAAAGACATCGTATCCCCTTCTTTTGGGATTAACATCTGCATATCAAAAATGATATTTTCGTATGAAAATGCTTCCGATTCATACTGCGCAATGGAATGAAGTCTGCCCGGCAGAATAAAGACAATGCTGTCTTTGACAACCGGGTAGGAAATACCATCAACATTGACCATTCCCCTGCCGCTCTTTACATAAATAATTTCCGTTTCACGGTGCCAGTGCATCGGCACACACGGAAAATCCAGCGGAATCGAGCAAGGATAAGTATTATAGGAAAAATCCGTATCATAGTGTTTTTTCGTTTCTTCGTAATTTTCATATTCTAATATGTGCATAGCCCCTCCAATCCGCAGATTTACTGCACAAACGCCAATTTCATATATTTTGTATATCATGATATGATGTTGGGGTCAAAAGCCTCAACTATGATATCTATGGATTGTTCCGTGCTAAACATGTGCCACTGGCACATAGCACCCGCCTATGAGCAAGCTCATGTGGGTTCAGATATTTTGACCATGGTAGCATGATATAAAAGTATGATAGTATTGTATTATTTTAAGCGGTAATTATGCAAGATAAAAAATCTTAGAAATATATAATAATAATCAGAATTATCGAAAAATAATCAGAAATAAAAATAGGAGTGGAGAGAAGTATGAGCATAGCAGAAATTTGTAACAAAATGTATGGAAAGACCATCAGAGAGTGCAGTAACGAACAGGTCTATACGGCACTGCTGGCATTGGTAAAGAAAGTCACGGAAGAAAGAAAAGAAGCGCAGGAGCGGCAGGAAAAAGAAAACGGCAAGAAAGTGTATTACATTTCCGCAGAATTCCTGATTGGAAAGCTGCTGTCAAACAACCTGATTAATCTGGGGCTGTATGAGCAGGTTTCGCAGGAATTAGAAGAAAACGGAAAGAACATTGCACAAATCGAAGAAGTCGAGCCGGAGCCGTCACTTGGAAATGGCGGACTGGGACGGCTGGCAGCGTGCTTTTTGGATTCCATTGCCACATTAAACTTAAACGGGGACGGCATTAGCATCAACTATCATCTGGGGCTGTTCCGTCAGGTGTTTGCACAGAATAAGCAGACAGAACAGCCGGATTACTGGATTCAAAAGGAAAGCTGGCTGACAAAGACGGAGGTGCAGTACCCGGTACAGTTTGGCAAATTGTCCGTCATGTCGAGAATGTATGACATTGATGTGACAGGTTACGAGGGCAGGGTCAACAAACTGCATTTATTTGATATCGACACGGTTGATGAAAAAATACCGATGCACGACGGCATTGATTTTGATAAAAATGCGATTGAGAAGAATCTCACGCTCTTTTTGTACCCGGACGACAGCGACAGAGCCGGACAGTTATTGCGCATTTACCAGCAGTATTTTATGGTAAGCAACGCCGCACAGTTGATTCTTTCAGAATGCCGCAGGAAATGTGAAAAAGAGGGAAAGACGTTAAAGAATCTGAATGAATTTGCGGTGATTCAGATTAATGATACGCACCCGACAATGGTTATTCCTGAATTAATCCGCATTTTAACAACGCAGAAAGACATTGACGGCAGTGTGATGACGATGCAGGAGGCGGCAGAGGTGGTGACAAAGACGTGTGCATACACAAATCACACGATTCTTGCAGAAGCACTCGAAACATGGCCGCTGGACTATCTTGAGGAGGTTGTGCCGCAGTTAGTTCCGATTATCCGTTATCTTGATGAAAATGTACGCGCCCGTTATACGGATTCTTCCGTTTACATTATTGACGAAAACGACCGCGTGCATATGGCACATATTGATATTCATTATGGTTTCAGTGTAAATGGGGTGGCAAAGCTGCATACGGAGATTTTGATGCAGGAAGAACTGAAATCTTTTTACCGTATTTATCCTGAAAAATTTAACAATAAAACCAACGGCATTACGTTCAGAAGGTGGTTACTGCACTGCAATCAGGCACTGGCCGCCTATATTGAAGAACTGATTGGTGCAGATTTTAAAAAGGAAGCAGGGGAACTTTCACAGCTTATAAAATATGCAGATGATGAAAATGTGATTGCGCGCATGCTTGAAATTAAGGCGGAAAATAAGAAACGTCTTGCTGCATATATGCAGGAAAAATGCGGTGTAAAAATCAATCCGCAGTCGGTCTTTGACATTCAGGTAAAGCGCCTGCATGAGTACAAGCGCCAGCAGATGAACGCACTGTATGTCATTTACAAATATTTTGAGATTAAGGCCGGAAATATTCCGGATACTCCGGTTACGGTTATTTTCGGTGCGAAGGCGGCAAAAGCATATACGATTGCAAAAGATATTATTCACTTAATTTTGTGCCTGGGTGAATTGATTGCAAATGACCCGGATGTCAGTCCGTATTTAAAGGTTGTCATGGTGGAAAATTATAATGTGACGATGGCGGAAAAGCTGATTCCGGCGTGCGACATTTCAGAGCAGATTTCGCTGGCTTCCAAGGAAGCTTCCGGAACGGGCAATATGAAATTTATGTTAAACGGTGCACTGACACTCGGAACATTTGACGGTGCAAATGTCGAGATTGCACAGCTTGTCGGCAAAGACAATATCTATACCTTTGGTGCATCCAGTGACGAAGTCATTGCGCATTACAAAAATGCCGATTACTGTGCAAAGGACCTTTATGAAAATGATGAAATGATAAAAAAATGCGTTGATTTTATCGTTTCAGATGAGTTAAAGCAGTATGGTGATGAAGAAAACTTATCCCGTCTGCACCATGAAATTATCAGCAAAGACTGGTTCATGACACTGTTGGATTTCAAGGAATATATAAAGGTAAAAGAACAGGCGCTTGCAGACTACAAAGACAGAGCCGCATGGGGCAGAAAAATGCTGATAAACACCGCGATGGCAGGCTTCTTCTCATCCGACCGCACCATCCGCCAGTACAACACCGACATCTGGAAACTGTAAGCCGGGCAAAAAGTAAACAGGCGGCAAAAAACACAAAACCTTTCCGTCCCCGCCAAGGCGAAATCACCCACAATCTTTTCGCCCGCCCCCTCCAAGGGCAAAAAACAACCCGTATTTTCCGTCAAACAGCGTGTGGAAAATGCGGGTTGTTTTTTTGCCTCCCACAGCGTGTGTAAAGTGAGGGTGTTTTTTTGCCTCCCACAGCGTGTGGAAAATACGGGTTGTTTTTTTGCCTGTTACAGCATCACTCCGGAATTTTCCTTACTCCGCTCCATATAGTGATTGAGCTGTTCAAACGGCTTGCGAAGGACAAGACCGATGAGAATGGCAATGATAATATAGATAAAGAGTCTGCCGATACATTCCCAATAATAATTGCCGTACATGCCGCCAATCGTTTCGCGCAGGGCATCCATGGCATATGGGAACGGCAGGTAGCGGTAAATCATCCGGTAAACCTTTGGCAGGACGTCAATCGGGAACGTACCGCCGCTTCCGGCAACCTGGACTACCATGAAAATAATTGCAAGGGCTTCACCGATATTGCCAAAGGCAACCGTCAGTGCATACATAAAAATCGTAAAGACCAGGCTGGTGACAGAACATGCAAACCAGTATAAAACCGGGTGCGGACACTGAATCTGGATATAAAACAGATTTCCGAGTACAATCAGAAGTGTCTGCAACTGCCCGATACAGTAAAATGTCAGGTATCGTCCGAAAAATTTCTGATACGGCTTTACACCGGCCGGCAGGTGTTTGGATTTTTTCACCTGTGTATGAATGATAGCCACCATAATCAGACCGCCGACCCAGATGGAAAGGACCGTGTAAAACGGTGAAACGGCAGAACCGTAAGCTGAAATTTCATAAATCTTTTTGGTCGTAATTTCTACCGGTGAGGCAATAAAGTCTGCCAGTGTCTGCGGGTCACTGCCTAAAATCTCATTCACAAAATCATATTCCGGGTCGGAAGCGATTTTATTGAGTAATTCAATAGAATCGGAAAGTTTAGTCATCAGCGCATTTAAAGTCTGCTGTGTCCGTGTCAGATTTTCCTGTCCCTGTGTAATCGCATCCGTAAAGGTGTTCATGTCGCCGTCCATATCCTGATATAAAGAAGAAATGGAAGACATTACACTGCGGATAGAGGATACATTTTCCGAAAGTGAAGCGGAAACCTCTGACAGGGAAGAAACTGAATTGGCATCCAGAAGCTTTTGCAGGGCGGCAAGTTCTCCTGCCTGTGTATCCAGTGTTTCCGGTAAATCCGATGAAGAACTGCGCGCAAGAGAGGAAACATCGGAAGAAATCTGTGTAATGGAAATCAGGGAATCTAACATCACATTGTATGTCTGCAATTCATTGTAGGCATCGGTCAGTTTACCGGATATGACATCAATGAGTGAATTCCCTGTGGTATCATCCAGTGTCAGACTGTCAAAATCCACGGTGATAGCAGCGGAGCTGGCGCTTACAAGACTTTTTGTTAAAGTGTTCACAAAGGTGGAATTAGTCTGGGACTGAACTGCTTTTTTTGCCTTATCCGTAATTTTCGGCGCAATGGCATTTTTCTTCTGATTACAGTAATACTGAATCTGCGGATGTTCTAGGGAATCCGAAAGAAAACTTACCATATCGCTTGTAAAGTCAGACGGTAGAACCAGTGCGGCATAGTAGTCGCCGCTGTACACGCCGTCAATGGCTTCCTGCGTGGAATCCGTAAACACCCAGCCGATGGTTGTATTGGCTTTTAAATTAGAAATAATCTGGTCGCCGATATTTACAGTCACACCGTCAATAGTTACACCCGGATCATCAGACGCCACAGCAACCTTGATGCGGGAAGTGGAGTCTGTTCCGTATGGGTCCCAGTTTGACAGAGTGTTAAACCACGCATACAGGGATGGAATGACGGTAAGACCAATCAGTACAACAATGGCGACCACATTGGTACTGATACGTTTGAGGTCCTGTATAAAAACAAGAAAAATATTTTTCATAGTTTAATCTCCTTTGCAGCAGTGATAATAGACTGTAAGTTGTTATTGAGACGGGATGGTAAATCCTGTACAAGGTAGTCGTGTCCCTCTTTCAAATCCAGTCCGAGCTGTTTTAATTTTTTCTGCATCTGGTCATCAATGTAAGCGACCGTTACCAGATATGCAGAAATTAAAAAGAGTGAAATTACCCATAATAAAAGATACACAACCTTTGAACTCTCCATATGCAGCAGCAAAATAAGGAAAATCATCGGGATAATGGCAATACACCAGAGTCCCGCCTTAATACGCTTCTGATTGCGTTCATGCAGTGTATGGCTGAATTCCTGAATCTGCATTAAAGTCGTGTTAAAATCTTCATCACGTCCGTTCTTAGACGAAGACCCGTCCGAAAAATCCGTATCCGGTGAACCGGAATCGGACAGGTTTCTGGCAGAAGTCCGTGTTATGGGTGTTGCCAGAAGGTCATCTGCCACAGGGCTGTTTTTTAAAGTCATAGTTCTACCTCACTAACAAATATGTATTGATTACATCATTTTGGTTTCTTTCATCTTTTCCTCAAAGAAATGATTGAGCGGAATGAACGGTTTGCGGATTACCAGTCCGAGTAAAAGGGAAGCTGCGGCAAAAATCAGCAGTTTTCCCATATAAATAAAGTAGTCCATTTCATACATGCCGCTGATGGCTTCACGCATGGCATTAATCGCATACGGGAATGGGAAGTACAGGTACACGTTCTGGAAAAACTGCGGCAGCAGTTCAATCGGGAACGTACCGCTTGAACCGGCAATCTGGATAACAACCATAACAACGGCAATGGTCTTTCCGACATCGCCAAAGGAAAGTGTCAGCGTGTAAATCAGCAGGACAAACACAAAGCTTGCGACAGAAGCCGTCAAAATGAGCAGCCCCGGATGTTCACAGGATACCTTTAATAAATATAAATCGCCGAGTACAATAATCAGGCTTTGTATCTGTCCCATCACAAAGAATAAAAGGAATCTGCCCAGATACAGTTCGTGCGGTTTCGCCATCAGTTCCATCTTCGGATTATTGTCAACGTGTACTTTCATCAGTGCCACGAGTACGATACCGCCGACCCACAGCGCCAGTGCTGTGTAAAACGGTGTAACTGCCGTACCGTAGTTGACTGCCGGGTAGACATCAATCTGTTCCACTTCCACAGGAGTTGCAATAAATTCGGCATAGGAGACCGCATCGGCATGTAATAACTGTGAAAGCGTCTGATAAGCCGAAGAATCCGTAATATTATTTAAGGAAGTTAAAATCAGCTGGATTTTATCGGACATGCCCGAAATAATCGTTCCGGTATCGCCAAGGGTCTGGTTTGCCGTCAGGGCGATTTTGCTGGTTCCGAGTAAGCTGTTTAGCTGGCTGCCTGAATTTTCAAGTGATTTATAGGCAGAATCCGCAGCTGCGTTCACGGTGATTTTTAATGAACTTAAACCGGATGAAGCAATGGTGTGATACTTCTGCTGGGTCTGTGTCATTTTATCAAGGCAGGAGGATAACAGGGAATGCAGCACCTCTGCCTTTGCGGCGGCAATTTCCGGTGTTTCTTTTACGATCGAAGAAGTCTGGTCAATCAGATTCTTTGCAAGGTCCTGTAAAGTAGCAATCGCTTCAAGCTGTCCGCGGATTTGTGCAATAATGTTATGGTCAATATATTCCAGATCATCTAATTTGTTTAAAAGGTCATCCAGTTTATGATTCTGCTCAAGCAGGGAGTTTAAGCTGTCTAATGCGGCAGAAAGTGCATCAGATGCCCCTTGTGTATCGTTTGTGATTTTATTCTGTGCTGTGTCTAACTGTTTCTGCACCTGTTCGGAAATGGTTTCCATGGCGGCAAGTGTTGTGTCAAGCTGGTCGGTCATGTTATCGACAGAGCGGGACAGTGCAGACTGTGTCAGCTTTGTTGTATCTTTTGAATTTTCTAAAATATCCTGTAATTCCGGAATCAATGCACTCATGGATTCCAGATTTTCTGATAAAGAAGCATTGCCGTTCTGGAAGGTGGCAATGGTATCGGCGTAACCGGACAGATTATCCTGAATGGTCTTCATATCGTCAATCAGCTTATCAGAAATAGAAGAATCCTTCTGGGTAATGCTTTCAAGACCGCTTAATGCCGTCTGTGCGGCAACGTTAATAAATTCTGTGTTAATCGTCTGCTGCAGTGTAGAGCTTGCCGTATCGGTAATCTTTGTGGCAACGGCATTTTTCTTTGAATTTTCGTAATAAGTCACGCTTGGGTGATTCATGCCGTTGTCTAAAAAGTCAAACAGGCTGCGGCTGAAATCGTCCCCGATAATAATAGCCGCATAATAACTGCCGTCATAGACGCCTTTTAAAGCAGCATCTGTATCCTCCGGGAAAACCCAGCCGACACCGGTATTGTCATGGAGCTGCTCCACAACCTGATTTCCCATATTGACAGGGTCGCTTCCCTTTGAAGAAAATCCACTGTCTTCAGATACAACAGCAACCTTTAAGGAAGATGTGTTGGCATACGGGTCCCAGTTGGAATAAATGTTAAACCACGCATACAGGGACGGAATAATACACAATCCGCCCGCAATCATTAAAGCGAATAAATTGCGGCTAAGACCGGTAACGTCTTTGCGGAATATATGTAAGATATGTTTCATAAAGACCTCATTTCTGTGTCTGATATACAGCACACTGTTATCATCGGGAAGTGCGCAAAGGCACTTCTATAGCGACATTATAGTATATTGGCAGTTCAAAAGCCAGTTATTTTTTACATTAAATGGAAGGTGTGGTATACTGACTATATAGTAAATGGACAGAATGGGGAATGGTATGTATACAATTTTAATAGTGGATGATGAAAAGATTGAACGCAACGGAATTAAATTTCTGTTAAAGAAGCAGGCAGAGCCGTTTGAAATCTATGAAGCACCAAACGGCAAAGCAGCACTCGAGCAGCTTTGTTCAATGCGCAATCAGGGAAAAAAGATAGATATATTGCTGACCGATGTAAAAATGCCGTTTATGGATGGCATAGAACTTATTGGAGCAGCCAAAGAAGAGGGGTTTACATTAAAAACAATTATATTCAGCGGGTATAATGAATTTGAGTATGCCAAGCTGGCAGTGCGCCTTGGTGTATCGGACTACATTTTAAAGCCGGTTAATCCACAGGAATTTGCACAGACCATAGAGAAGGTTACAGGGGAACTGCAAAAGCAGTATGTTGAAAATGAACAACGTCTGCAGCAGAGCAGCTATATGCGGGAATATCTTTTATATACCTTATTTAATGGGGGCGGTGCAGAACAGGTGCATACATTGGCAGGAAATCTTGCGGGAGAAAATTTCTGGAATCACTTCCACCGGATTGTATTTCTTGAGTTTGACCGAGAATTTTTTGGGAAAAAAGCGCTTGATTTTCAGGCGGAGATACTTGAAGAAAATATGAGTGAAGAATATCAGTATTTAAACTTAAACCCGCAGCAGGCAGTCCTTTTATTAAATGCCAGTCCGCATTACATGACCCTGCAGCAGACAGCACAAAAGCTGCATGATGCCGTTTTTAAAAAATACGGTGAACACTGTCATTTTGCAATTTCAGGCGAAATTGACGATTATGAAAAAATACCGCAGACAATGGATATGCTCGAAGCTCTGATGGAAAATAGGTTTTACCGTCCCGATGTGTATGTGTATTCTGAGGACATCAGTGAGGAAACGCCGGTGCTGGTGCAGATTGATGACGACACGCTCATGAAGCAGATGAAACAGGATATTAAGATGAAAGATATCCGGGCGCTCCGGGAGCATTTTGACAGAATGTGTGCCAAGTACCGCAAAAAATC
>OGEA01001260.1_pt1 | contig 11939 bp, 8 predicted proteins | sample 1570531 | NCBI WGS metagenome assembly OGEA01 (sample SAMEA2581973, study PRJEB24529) | metagenome | biome: Human gut stool | place: China | collected 2011 | reverse complement strand
AAAACACCAATGATGGTCGGAACACTGGCAGGAGAAGAAACCCAGGTTCTGATGCTGAATGCACACCGCGTCCTGCAAACCTGCACTTCCGCCTGCGACTTTCACCGCAGACTGGTAGAAAATCTGGTTGCTATTCTGGCAAAAAAGAACTTAACACTCACCAGAAAAATCGATCAGATCAGCAAAAAAACCATCCGCGGAAAAGTACTCGCTTATCTTTCCAGCGAAGCAGCACAACAGAACAGCAGTGACATCACAATTCCATTTAACAGACAGCAGCTCGCAGAATATCTGGCAGTTGACAGAAGCGCACTCTCTGCGGAACTCTCAAAGATGCAAAAAGAAGGCATGATTCAGTATAAAAAGAATCATTTTATTCTGAACAAAGAGATAGAGTAAAAAACAGACAAAAGAACAGATAAAAGAGACATATAAACAACAAGAGGAAAAGAGAAACAATGAAAGTACGAATGTATAATGTAGGTTTCGGAGACTGCTTCTGCCTCCGGGACAGAAAAAAAAGCCTGCTGGTAGACTTCGGAACCAACAACAGCAGAATAGAAGGCCGCCCGAGAAGAGAAATATTTGACGTGATCATCTCAGACCTGTCCACCATCAACTGCAAAAACCTGTTACTGACACATTTTCACATGGATCACTTATCCGGTCTGCTCTACATGATGAAAAACAGAGACAGCTCCTTCGACTTCGGAAAAATCTATCTGCCGGACGTATTTTCCCGCGAAGAAATGAGCCGAACCCTGGTATTATTACTTCTTGCAGACCTGCTGAAAGAATCCGGTCTCCCAAGCCGTCAGGTCAGCCTGTTTGCACTGGTAGATGCACTTCTGGAAAACAAACAGAATGTAGAACTCTTAAGCAGAGGAAAACTTTTCGAAAACAAATACCAGGCACTCTGGCCGGACACAGATGTGATCCAACAGGAAACAGATACCGTCTACAACGAACTCAGCCAGAACGAAAAATTCACAGAAGTAATGGAGGTTCTGCTGACCTTTGCGGAAAGACTGCGCAGGATCATCTGGTCCATGACAGAAGAAGGAAAAGCACAGTCCGAAGAAGAACAGGAAAAAATTTCCCTGGCATATGTCTACGACAGAGAGTTTCGAAGAATCAAAGCCATTCCGGAATTTAAAGAACTTCTTAACTTCCTGAATACAAACAAAGTAAACCTCAGGCAGTTCAAACATAAAATCAGCATCGTATTCCAGAATGCCCATGACGGTGAACTGAATCTGCTGTTTACCGGAGATGTCCAGCCGGAACACATGAAGATGATCGCAGAAAACTATGACGGAAATCTGCCATTATATGAACATTACTGGTGCATCAAAGTTCCACATCACGGAACCCAGGGACATTACTTTGACTTCTCACAGTATGAACCGGAAAATATGCTGATCTCCAATGGAATCCACTTTGCAAACAGCAAAAAAGAATCCAAAGAACTGAGAACATCACCACTTTACGGAGGACTGTTCTATATCCCGGATACACATATGTACTGCTCAAACTGTGATTGCTGCGACTGCTACGAAAATGGCTGTTCCTGCAAAGAAGCAGATGTGATTTCCCCGGCTTATTATAAAGACATCTGATATTTTTTTACGCTTACAGTCCTTACGGTCGGGCAGCTGCCTGCCATCTGCTTTGCAGTATATTTCATTGTCATAAAATAAAGAATATCCCAATATTCCGGATAAAGAAAAACAAAAACAGCAGACATCTGTACATTCCAGCGAATATACAATGCCTGCTGTTGACTTTTTATATGATTGATACCGTTATGAAATTATTTTGCCGGTGTCAGGTGCCAGATATCATTATTGTACTGCTCGATTGTTCTGTCAGATGAGAAGAATCCGGCTTTTGCAATGTTAACCAGCATCTTCTGAGCCCATGCTTTTCTGTCAGCATAATCAGCTAATGCCTGATCTTTCTTTTCAACATAATCGTTGAAGTCAAGCAGTGTCATGAACCAGTCTTTGTTTACCAGTTCGTGGTGCAGTCTTTCCAGATTTTCTTTGTGGCCAAGTGCCAGCATCTTTTCGCTTACGATGAAGTCAACACATTCTTTGATGCGTTTGTCGTTGTCGTAGATAGCTTTGGAGCAGTAATCAGCCTTCTCATAATGTTCGATAACTTTCTCACTGGATTCACCGAAGATATAGATGTTATCTTCACCGACCAGTTCACTGATCTCAACATTAGCACCGTCCATAGTTCCCAGAGTAACAGCACCGTTCAGCATGAACTTCATGTTACCTGTACCGCTTGCTTCTTTGGAAGCCAGGGAGATCTGCTCGGAAATATCGCATGCAGGGAATAATTTCTCAGCTGCAGATACATTATAGTTCTCAACCATAACAAGCTTCATGTATGGTGCAACTTCCGGATCATCTTTGATAAGATCCTGAAGTGTGAGCAGAAGATGAATGATATCCTTTGCGATCACATAAGCAGGAGCTGCTTTTGCACCGAAGATAAAGGTAACAGGCTGAGATGGTTTCTTTCCACCCTTGATCTCCAGATATTTGCTGATGATGTACAGAGCATTTAACTGCTGGCGTTTGTACTCATGGAGACGTTTGATCTGGATATCATAGATGCTGTTTTCATCAATTTCAACACCTGTATTGGACAGGATAAATTCTTTACAGGTTTTCTTAGCTTCTGTTTTGATCTCAAGGAGCTTATTCAGAACTGCTTCATCATCCTTATATTTCAGGAGATTTTCCAGTGCAGTTGCATTTGTTTTAAACTCATCACCGATCAGGGAGGTAATATAGTCTGTCAGCGGATGATTGCAGTGCATTAACCAGCGGCGGAATGTGATACCGTTAGTCTTGTTATTGAATTTCTCCGGATAAATATCATAGAAAGCTTTCAGCTCGCTTGTTTTCAGGATTTCTGTATGCAGGGCAGCAACACCGTTAATGGAGAATCCGTAGTGGATATCCATATGTGCCATATGAACCAGATTGTTCTTGTCGATAATTGCCACATTTTCCTGTGGATATTTTGCTTTGATTTTCTCATCCAGTTTTTCGATGATCGGTACAAGGTGAGGAACTACATCAAGAAGGTAGTCCATTGGCCATTTTTCCAGAGCTTCTGCAAGTATGGTATGGTTTGTGTAAGCACATACTTTGGATACGATTTCAGCAGCTTCATCAAAGTCGATTCCGCGCTCTGTCAGGAGACGGATCAGTTCTGGAATGACCATACTTGGGTGAGTATCGTTGATCTGGATCACTGCGTAGTCTGCAAGGTCATGCAGGTTGCAGCCTTTTTTTGTTGCTTCGTCAAGGATGAACTGAGCAGCATTGGATACCATGAAGTACTGCTGGAAGATACGGAGCTTACGTCCGTCATCATCACTGTCATCCGGATACAGGAACAGTGTCAGGTTGTGAAGGATGTCCTTTTTGTTAAAGGAAATTCCATCGTGAACCATGGATTCATCTGCCAGATCAATGTCAAATAAGTGCAGATGAATGGATTTGTTATTGTAGCCTGCAACATCGATATCGTACAGGGAAGATTTCAGTGAGAATCCGCGGAACGGTACAGTATAGGAAACACCTGCAGGTGTGAGCCAGCTGTGTTCTTCAATCCATGGGTTCGGAGTTTCTTTCTGAAGTCTGTTCTCAAAGAGCTGTTTGAACAGTCCGAGGTGATAGTTCAGACCAATACCTTCGCCCGGAAGTCCCAGAGTTGCGATAGAATCCAGGAAGCATGCTGCCAGACGTCCAAGACCGCCGTTACCAAGAGATGGTTCCGGTTCAACTTCTTCGATAGCAGCGATGGCTTTTCCATTCTCTTTTAAGAATGCAGCAACATCATCATAGATTCCCAGGTTGATCAGGTTATTGGATAATAATTTACCGATTAGGAACTCTGCGGAAATATAATAAATTTTCTTCTTTCCGTCCTGATAGCCTTTTTCGAAGAGCTGATTTTTGGTATAAATCAATAATGCATTGTAAATTTCTTCGTTTGTGCACTGACGCGCGTTTTTCTTATACAGGTCATAGATGAGCTTTTCTAAATTTTCCATCGTAATCTCCCTTTCTGAAATGAATATGTGTTTTTTTATGAGTTAGATTGCTTATTTTTTAGTTTTGAATAGTGTATTGTTTTTGATTTATATCAGGAAGAGAAGTTCTCTTGCTGACATCTATAACTATATCAGCAGTCTATTAAAAAAAATACAACAAAATTGCGATTTTATGACAGGTTTCTGCGAAATTTGTGAGGAGACATTCCGGTTGCCTGCTGGAACTTTTTGATGAAATAGCTGGTGTTGTTGAAGCCTACTTCCAGTGCAATTTCTGTGACAGAGGAGTCGGAGTGCAGAAGCATAGGCTTGGCTTTCTCAATGCGCAGGTCATTGATATAGGCGATCAGAGTCTTACCGGTATATTGCTTGAACAGTTTCATAAAGTAGTATTCGCTGTAATTAGAGAGAGCAGTGAGCTCTGCTGCGGTCAGCGGCTGTGAATAATTGAGGTTAATGTAGTCCAGGATCTTTTTAATAGAAGCAAGACTTTTGTTCTCTTCCTTATCTGCGGGAGTGATGTAATTTCCCATGAGCATTTCGTAGAAAAAGCTGAAGAACAGAGCCTTTAATTTTACGAAATAATATGGCTTTTTTTCTTTATGGCAGGTATGGATTCTGTCAAAAAGCAGGCAGATATTCCCGTAATTGTTATCAGATCTGGAAATAATATGGGTAAATTCCGCCTGATTTTCCATCAGCAGGGAAATGACACGTTCCTGACATAAATCCCCCACCGGACCGGACAGGAAGCTCAGGTCGAATACAATGCTTCTGAAATAAAGGATATTCTTCAGATCTGTTTTTATGCCATGAAGAACTCCACGGTTTACGATGATCAGATCACCGGACTTGACGCGGAGAATCTCTTTATTCAGACGTACCAGACCGCTGCCGGATTCAATATAGATCAGTTCCATCTCATCATGCCAGTGGTTATAGAGAGAATGGAAGATCTGGCAGTTGTCTGTATAGGTTTCTATGGGAAGCTCAAAGGAGCCGTGAGAACTTCGTTCTTTCAGGGTATCATCTACTTCAATTGTGGGAGTAACTGGCATGGAAAGCGCCTCCTTTTTTCAGAGATTTTTTATCTGTAGTAAGACAATGGAATCAAAAGTATCATTATGGTCAATCCACTGATAGGAGCCATTATACCTCTGGCAGATATCTTCAATAATAGAAAGCCCATATCCATGAGCATCCGGTTCTGATTTTGTAGTCTTATGTGTAAAAGTCTGCATCGGGTTTTTGGTATTGTGCATATACACAGTCAGAAATCCGTTGGAAATGTTTGCAGACAGCCGGATTTCAGAATCAGGATTGCCGGAAGCGTTACAAGCTTCGATAGCATTGTCCAGAAGATTAAAAAATATACTGCTCAGGTCAGTTGTATCAATGGAAATCTTTTCCGGTAAAAGGATCTCATAGGATATCTGGATATGTTCCTGTTCTGGTATAGATCGTGGTCTGCCTCAGATTTCGTTCCAGATAAAGAATATCGGAGCAGAGCACCTGATAATTGTGTGAATTCCCGGAGAAATACAGATATCGTGTATGCAGTTTCTCAAGCTTCTGGCACGCTGCTCTCAGAGCTAGAGGAAGATACTTTTCCATCTGCTGTTTATGGATAAAGTAGGTGTGTTCTGTCTCATATACTGCGGTAGCATATTGCAGATACTGGCTGATAAAAATAATCTGAGTATCCGGACTGATATGGTTGACCTTTTCTGCAAGTGAGATGCCATTTACAGTGTCAGAACCAAGATCAATATCTGTCAGTACAATGGAATAAGGGCATCCGTTTTCAGCAACAGCCAGGAGAAATTCATCACCAGATATAAAATGTGTTATTTCAAAAGCTCCCGGAGGATACTTTTGCAGAATAGTATGTATTATTTCATAATGTGAAGGGTTGTCTTCACAGATTGCAAGTTTCAAAATTGGATTAAGCTCCTTTAGATTAAAGTGGTTGTAGTTTCTTATGTCAGTGACAATATCTGTCGGATATGACAGATAAAATGAACTGTATTTCCAATAATCATACTATAAAAAATATCGGGATGCAATTTGTCTGTGAGGAAGACTGAAAAAATGTGCTAAATATGTAGCAAAATATAGTTGTTTATGTGAATGCATGCGATTTCGGGAGTCTGTGTGATACAATCAGAATATGGAAACAAGGAAGCGGTTTTAGAGATTTTGTGCGTGAAAAAATTATTATTCCCGGTACTTTCAAGCGCTGAATATAGAATATATGTGAAAGCGGCATTGTTTCCATAGGAGAAGAAAAATATTATAAGAATGACTGTCTGAAAATCATTATGTACATATATAAAGTGATTGGAAGTATCGGGAAACTTCTGGCAATAACACAAATGACGAAGGAATAGACAGAGAGTGGGAATGGGGTAGCTTACAAGAGCTTCCCATTCCTGCTTTTCTTTTCGCGTATAGATAATCGGTAAGATGTTCTCTGTAAAGGATAATCAGCCTCTTTATTATTTCTCAGAGTATTTTTCGATTACACAATTATGCGTTTTCTGCTTCTTATCATAAGAAATTCCAACAAGTAAAATATTGTCAGTATAATTTGCAATAGTTTCCGGATACTGCCTGTTTTTAATCTGGCGGATTGCGGTCTGGGCATTTTGATTCCATTTTAACTCAACAACAAGTGCAGGGTAATCTCTGGAATATTCTGGCTTTGGAAGGTAGACGAAATCTGCAAAACCTCTGCCTGCAGGAAATTCATGTATAGGTTTAAAATAATACCGCATAGTGCTGAGATAACCGATGGATAGAATGCTGCTGAGGGAGTTTTCGTTGTTGTACTGAATAGCTGAAGCGTATTCATTGTGTATTTTTTCAATGGATTTGGCCACAGTGTCTGCGTCCATGTCCAGAGTGGCATCCAGCAGCTCTGAGGATTCCTGTTGGAATGTCAGAAATTCATTCCATTTCTTTCGTTTAACGGCTTTGGCAAGTTCCTGACGAATTTCTTCGTTTGGAACAAATGTAGAATGAGTATCCTGATCATAACCCAGATAACCCAGATGGATCAGGCAGGTAAGAACATCATCTCTGCAGGTAAAATTCACCATGTCATTCTGGAAAGTCGTAGGATCGATTTCTACAGAATTGCCGGATAGCATTTCTATAATGGCAGTTTTCAGTCCGTCAAAATCCATATTGATCAGAGGAACAATTGCTTCGTAGGTTCCGGTTTCTGACCAGTAGCTTTGGAATTTATTCCAGATCATCAATTCTACTACGGCTTTAGGATTATATACCTGATATTCTTCAAGAAGATATCCATCATACCAGTGTTTGGTTTTAGAGAAATCCCGATGGTATTTCTGGCAGAGCATCTGCACTTCTTCTTCCGTAAAGCCGATATATCTGGAAAAAATTCTGGAGTCAGTCATAGTAAATTCCGCAAAATTATTCAGAGCTGACTGCGTTCTGATTTTCTTGATTGGAAGAATACCGGTGAGATAAGCCAGTTGAATGTATTTGGTAGGTTCAGAACCCTTGAACATGCCGCGAAGGAAATTAATGTATTCCTCCTGAACTTTCAGATCAGTAGAAGCATCTCGGATTAAAACGTCCCATTCATCAATGATCACCACAAATTTTTGACCGGTAACAGTGTTAATACAGGACAGGGCTTCGGGCAGAGAATTTATAGTTTCAGGTAAAGTTTCAGGGTAATAATTCTTTAATTCCTGAATTGTTTTTTGGGTAATGTAAGAAACTACATTTTCCGGACCACCCGCAGGTTCCATACACCACTGAATGTCCAGATGGATCACATCATATTGATTCAGATATTTTCTGAAATCAGGTGTCTGGCTGATTTCCAGAGATGAGAACATTTCTTCAGAGTTGCAGTTTTTACAATAATATGCAGTGAGCATATCGGCGGTAATAGATTTTCCGAATCTGCGAGGGCGACTATTACATATGAATTTCGCGGTGGTATCCATAACCTTGTTTGTATATGCCAGCAAACCGGTCTTATCTACATAGATTTCTGAATTCAGTGCAACTTGAAAAGCACTGTTTCCAGAATTTACAAATCGTCCCATAAAAGATGCTCCTTTCTGCAAAAATCTGAATGATAATTTTAAAGATTATTTTTTATTAATTTTAGCATTGGAAGGCTTGGATGACAAGTATAAAGCATAAAGTGACGTTTTTGTGAAAACAGAGGAAAATGTGATATGCTAGAAAAGAAATCAGAGAAGACGGATTAAAGGAGGAGGCAGATGAAAAGTAAAAATGAACTAGAAATGGAAGATGAAAGGAAGGATATTGAAAAAACAGGCAGACTGCTGGTTACAGGGGATCTTCATGGTGATACAGCAGCACTTGTGATGATCGCAAAGAAGATGCTGGAAGGGGATATGTTGTTTGTTGCCGGAGACTTTGGGTTTATTTTCAGGAATAATAATGATGAGAGATGTTTTTTGAATGACGTGGATCAGTTTCTAAAAAGGAAGAACGCATATCTTGTATATGTAGATGGAAATCATGAGAATCACAGGGCATTAAATGAATATCCGACAGAGGAGTGGAGAGGAGCGAGAGTTCACAGAATCCGCAGCCGTATCATCCATGTTCTGAGAGGAGAAATCCTGGAAATAAAACAGAAGAAGATTTTCTGCTTTGGCGGGGCGTTCAGCATTGATCGTGCCTACAGGGAATTAAATGTCAGTTACTGGGAGGAAGAAATTCCCACAGATGAAGATTTCAGAAATGGCAATGAACATCTGGAAAAGTGTGGCTGTCAGGTCGATTTTATTATTACCCATACCTGCCCGTTAAATATGATCCCCTATCTGGGCGCACGCCACAGTGCACCGGAGGAATATCCGTTACAGAATTATCTGCAATGGGTAAATGACAGCACGATATCTCATCTAAAATGCTGGTATTTCGGGCACTGGCATATGGATAAAGAACTTCCGCAGAAATGCAGGGCGGTTTATCTGGATGTGATAGATATGGAGACAGGAAAAGTAGTTTTTTAAGAATCAGACAGGTAGCGAAGCGGATATTTTTATCCGATTGCTTATAAAAAAAGGAGGACCAAATGATGAAGTTTAATTTTGATTCTGTATTTAAAGAAATGATGAAGTCTCATGATCTCGACACTGTAGTGATTCTGGGGCATCTGAATCCGGATGGGGATGCGGCAGGGTCCGTGATGAGTGTTGCGCATTATATTCATGTAAATTATCCGCAGTATAAAGTGCTGCCTTATCTGGCTGAGACTCTGGAGCGTGGACCAAAGAAGATGGTTCTGAGAGATAAAATATTTAATCCTTTTCAGAAACCGGATATGGGTGGAAAGCCGTACTGCGTGATTGTGTGTGATAATGCAACCCTGGAGCGTATGATCGGACTGGAATATTACCAAAATGCCGCTGCCAGCATTGTTGTTGATCATCATGCTTCCAATGAAGGATATGGTGATGTAAACTGGACGGAGGTTTCTGAAGCCTGTGCGGAAAATGTATACCATATGCTTGATCCTCAATGTCTGAGAAAAGCAGCAGAAGCAGAGGAACATCCGACAGCAGCAGACTATATTTATCTTGGAATCGCTCACGATACCGGTGGAATGGCAAGGGCGAAAAAAAGTACATTGCTGGCGCTGGTGGATCTGATGTCTATGGGTGTGGACCATGGAGAAATTATGAAAACCATGCACAGTGACACATTAGATACTCTGAATAAAAGAGCAGATATTATCCGCAGTGCCAGACGTGCGATGGACGGAAAAGTGGCATATGTGATCATGGATGCAAAAGAACATACAGAGAAAAAAATCATCTATGAGGATATCCACTGTGTCAGTACGATTCTGCGAGACTGTGATGATATTGAACTTGGATTTACGATGTATGAAGAAGACAAAAATGTATGGAGATGTTCTTTCCGTTCAGACGGAAAATGGGTGAATGTGAATGAACTGCTTCAGCCTTTTGGCGGTGGCGGACATATTTCGGCAGCAGGATTAAAATATAAAACGGACAATGTAGAAGAACTGAAAAACCAGATTCTGGACAGAGTAGAAGAGTTACGTGCCAGAAAACAGAAATAAAAAAAGACCAGTATGAACAGTAAAAATAAAAAGACTGTCATGCTGGTCTTTTTTTGCAGAATATATTGTAAGGATACAAATAGGACAAATAAACCCATAATGTGCACAATCTAGCGTTATTCCAATACAGTAGTGGGGGTGCTATATTACAATCAGAAAAAGATTTAACGGAGGAATGAACTATGAGACGAATGAAACACAGAAGAAAAAGAAAGAGAATGGAAACAGGAGTTCTTGTATTACTGATTATTTTTCTGGCTGCTTTTATCAGATTTTACCCGACAGAGAGTGAAGACAGGGGAAATCTGAAAGACAATGTGACAGAAGCTGTTAAAAATGCCAGAGAAACTCTGACAGCTTCTGCTGCTGAAGTACAGCAGACTCAGAAAATTAAAACAGGAAATGTGCCGCAGCGTACACAGGAAACATCTGCTGCGCAGGAGACATCCGGTACACAAGAGACATCCGGACAGAACACACCAACAACAGAAGTACCGCAGGAAGTTGAATTTCACAGTACTGCGGCATCAGGTGAAACGATGACCAATGCGGAAACCACCACAGAAACAAATGCAGAATTTACCACAGGAACCACTACAGAAACAAACGCAGAAACCAATGAGCCATCAAGAAGAATGATCGCGGATAAAACCTCTGACCTGATGACTTCCTCAGTAACAAAGACAGCTTCAGAGATTTTTTCAGAAATGAGTCTGAGTGATAAGATCTATCAGATGATGTTTGTAAGACCGGAAGCAATTACCGGAGTAACCACAGCAACAGCAGCCAGTGATGCCACCAGAGCCGCATTGCAGAAATACCCTGTTGGAGGAATCGTCTATTCCAAATCCAATATGCTGAGCAAAGAACAGCTTGCCGGCATGATCAGTCATACGAAATCTTATGCAAAAGTTTCCTTATTTATTGCTACGGATGAGGAAGGTGGTAAAGTGAACCGCCTCATGGATTCAGTAGGAACAACAAAAGTTGACTCCCCGTATTCATATAAGGACAACGGAATCAATACAGCGAGCTGTAATGCGAAAATCATTGCAAACGATATGAATAATTTAGGATTTAATCTTAATTTTGCTCCGGTCGCAGATGTATGGAGTAACCCGAATAACGCTGTTATTGCACAAAGAGCATACAGTAATAATTTTAGAGAGGCAGGAAATCTTGTTGATGCTGCGGTGAGGGGCTTTCACGAAGGCGGAGTTTGCACTACACTGAAGCATTTTCCGGGCCATGGGGATACTTATGAGGATACACATACATCGACTGCTTATGTGAGCAAAAGCAGAGATCAGTTAGAAAACGAAGAATTGCAGGTGTTCAGAAAAGGAATCGAAGCTGGCACAGATCTGGTCATGGTTGGTCACATGATTGTTGAAAATATTGATAATACGGCACCGGCAAGTCTTTCTGAAAAAGTTGTGACAGAACTTCTCAGAAATGAAATGAATTTCACCGGTCTGATCATCACCGATTCACTGGAAATGAATGCTGTTTCTGAACACTATACAGGAGGAGAAGCAGCAGTTCGTGCAATCAAAGCGGGAAACGACCTGCTCCTCGAGCCGAAAGACCTGAATGAGGCTGTAATGGCAGTTATGAATGCTGTGAGTCAGGGAGAGATTACAGAACAGCAGATTAATGAACATGTTTTGCGGATTTTGGAAGTGAAAGAAAGAGCAGGGATTTTGTGATTTGCCTGTAAGAATTGAAGTTGTGCTACTGAGCACGGAG
>OGEA01001251.1_pt1 | contig 12027 bp, 9 predicted proteins | sample 1570531 | NCBI WGS metagenome assembly OGEA01 (sample SAMEA2581973, study PRJEB24529) | metagenome | biome: Human gut stool | place: China | collected 2011 | reverse complement strand
GCTTATATCTGCCCTTCAAGCCCTATAAAAGCACCACAGAATCTGCGACACTACGCAAATGAACCTCCGGTTTAGTTCGCACTTACAACCCCGCTCTCGCAGTCCACTTCAACGTAAGCACTGGTCTTTAAGACATCCAATGCATTTTTAGCTGCGATAAGAACCGGAATATCAAGGCTTAACCCTGCGATTGCTGCATGACAGTTTGCACCCTCTGCTTCTACGATCAGTGCGGAAGCCTGACGCATCTGTGCCATCATTTCATTTGTGGTGTCTGCTGCGACAATGATATCACCGTCTTTAAAGCTTTTTAAATCTTCATTGCTGTGGCACACACAAAGGTTTCCAGAAATTTTCTTTCCGTTTAGCCCTTTTCCTGTCACAAGAATATGTCCTGCGACCTGTACTTTGATGAGGTTCGTTGTACCGGATACCCCAAGTGGAACACCACCGGTCAGAACAACTAATTCCCCTTTGGAAACAAATCCTGCCATCTCTGCCACATCAACTGCCTTCTCAAACAACTGGCTTGCATCCTGTTCCTCTGTGATAAGAATCGGTTCTACACCCCACTCAAGGTTTAACTGACGGCATACCTTTTCTGTCAGGCACTCACCGATGATCGTGCAGTTTGGACGGTATTTGGAGATCATTCTCGCAGTACGTCCGGACTTCGTTACCGTCACGATTGCCGCTGCACTTAAATCACCAGCCATCGTACAGGTTGCATGTGAGATTGCGTTTGTCACATCCGGGTTACACATGGTCCTGCGCTGTCTGAATCTCTGTAAATAGTTGATATCATGCTCTGTGCGGGTTGCAATACGGACCATTGTTTTTACAGCTTCAATTGGATACATTCCTGCAGCAGTCTCTCCGGATAACATGATCGCACTCGTTCCGTCATAAATAGCATTTGCAACGTCTGTGGACTCTGCTCTTGTTGGTCTTGGATGTTTCATCATGGAATCTAACATCTGAGTTGCTGTAATAACGATTTTTCCAGCCTCACATACTTTTTTGATGATCATTTTCTGCATAACCGGAACATCTTCTAACGGGATTTCAACACCCATGTCACCACGCGCCACCATGATACCATCGGACACACGGATGATGTCATCGATATTGCGGACACCCTGCATGTTCTCGATCTTGGAAATGATCTTAATATCCTCGCCACCTTTTTCTGCAAGGATTTTGCGGATTTCCATAACATCCTCTGCGGTACGGACAAAGGAAGCTGCGATAAAATCATAATCATTTTCTACCGCAAAACAGATATCTCCGTAATCTTTTTCACTGATAAATGGCATCGTGAGGTCAACGTTCGGAACGTTCACACCTTTTTTATTGGAAATCACACCATCATTTAACACTTTACAGACAATATCTCTTGCGTTGACCTTGGTATTCACTGGTTTTGCAACCGGTTTGATCTCTACAACTTCCAGACCTACCAGACCATCATCGATCAGGATATGATCGCCCGGCTTTACATCATCTGCAAGATTTTTGTAAGTAATAGATACGCGCTCATCAGTTCCAAGAATATCATCGGTTGTCAGTGTAAAAGTCTGGCCTGTCTTTAACTCTGTTTTTCCTTTTTCAAATTCTACGAGACGGATTTCCGGTCCCTTTGTATCAAGTAAAGCTGCAACATATTTTCCCAATTCTTTGCGCAGTTTGCGGAGCATTTTTAATCTTCCCATCTGCTCATCATGCGGTCCATGCGAAAAATTGAAACGTGCAACGTTCATTCCCTCTTCGATCAATGCTCTCATCACCGCTTCATTGTCGGTGGATGGTCCTAACGTACAGATGATTTTTGTTCTTCTTGTCATAAATTCTTCCTTTCTTTTTATGGTTTCATTTTTCAAGTGTTCCTGCTGATTTTTATTCATTCGAAATGCGTATGCCTCTCCTGATTTCTGTTATAGTTTTAACAATCTCCTTAAATCAGCACGGAGCCGGCGGACCAATCTCCGAAAAACTTAAAACTTATACACTTTTCACAATAATACAGACTCTTCTCTTCGTTTTTATTCGTATTCTTGTGAAAAATGTATAATAAATTTTAAGTTTCTTCTTTGGTACGGCGACTCCATCTACGGAGAGATTATACGAAATAAACATAAAAAAAGCAAGCTTTCTTTTGTAAAAAAACCTGCTCTTTTTGTAAACATTATGTCAAAAACATTATTTTGTGATCATGGTTCCCATACCGCCATGGATATTAGAACCGTCTTTGTTCAATTTTGTGATCAGAACGGACCTGATCGCAGAGTCACCGATAAAGTTGATGGCTGCCTCTATCTTAGGAAGCATATCGCCCTCACCAAACTGTCCCTGCTCCATGTATTTCTTTGCTTCTGCAACAGTCATGGTTGATAATGGTTTTTCATCCGGCTGTCCATAATTTAAGCATACATTGTCAACACTTGTTAAAATAACAAGCATGTCTGCATCCAGAAGTTCTGCCAGTTTTCCTGCTGCAAGGTCTTTTTCAATAACAGCACTGGCACCCTTTAAGTTGTTGTCCTGCATTAATACCGGGATGCCGCCGCCTCCACAGGCAACTACGATCTGGTCAGCATCGGACAATGCTTTGATTGCATCGATCTCCACGATATCCATTGGCTTTGGCGCTGCAACGATTCGTCTGTACCCGCCTTCTGTTTTGACAACGTGATTTCCTTTTTTCTCCTCTGCCTCTGCTTCCTCTTCCGTCAGCACACGTCCAATGACTTTGCTTGGTTTGTAAAACGCCTCGTCATATGGATCAACCACAACCTGTGTAAGGATCGTAGAAACGGGTTTATAGATTCCCTTGTTCAATAATTCCGCACGGATCGCATTCTGTAAATCGTAACCGATATATCCCTGACTCATTGCAGAACATACAGACATTGGTGTTGCAGTATATTCCGGATATAATTTACAAAATTCATTCATAGCAGTATGGATCATACCGATCTGTGGTCCGTTACTGTGTGTGATCACAACCTGATAATCTTCACGGATAAAATCTGCCACTGCCTTTGCTGTTCGTTTCGTTGCCTCTTTCTGTTCAGGAAGTGTTGTTCCCAATGCTTCATGTCCAAGAGCAATCACAATTTTCTTCTTTTTCATCTCTACCATCCTCCGATGCACCTTTATATTCGCAGAACACCCGGAAAGTATCTCCGGGTGCTTTTTGTCTTGTCTGACACTTATACTGCTATTTTACCATGAACGATTTTGCAGTGCAATGTCATTTTTACATTACAGGCCACAGGCATTCTGCAAACTGTTATTTATCTTCTTTCTCAGTTTCCTCCTGTGGCAGAACAAAGGAATCGATAACCTCCCAGAGTTCATCTCTTCCCTGCTTCGTCTCGGAGGAGAATGGAATGATCACCGTACCCGGCTTTACTTTCAGACCTTCGCGGATTGCTTTTACATTCTTCTGGATCTGGCTTCGTTTGATCTTATCAAGCTTTGTGGCGATGATAATCGGTGTAAATCCCTGATAAACCATCCAGTCATACATCATTGTATCGTTTGCAGACGGATCATGGCGGATATCGATCAGCAAAAAGACTGCCTGCAGTTTTTTTGAGGTATGGAGATAATTCTCGATCATTTTTCCCCATTTTTCCTTCTCACTGGCAGAGGTCTTCGCATATCCATAACCGGGCAGATCGACCAGATACATGGCATCATTGACATTGTAAAAATTGATGGTCTGCGTCTTTCCCGGCTGCGCCGATGTCCTTGCGAGCGACTTGCGGTTTAACAGCGCATTGATCATGGATGATTTTCCTACATTTGACTTTCCTGCAAATGCCACTTCATTAAATGGATTGTCCGGTATTTTACTTGTGATACCACAGACAGTCTCCAAATTTACACTTCTAATTACCATTGTCTTTTCCTCTTCTTAATTCACTTCTTTACAAACGCCACATCCAGCACGTCTTTCATCTGCTCCACAAACACGATTTTCAGACCTTTTTTGATCTCCGGTGAAATCTCATCTATATCCTTCTCATTCTTCTTTGGCACACAGATGGTCTTAATTCCTGCATTTTTGGCTGCCAGTGTTTTTTCCTTCAGTCCACCGATTGGAAGCACACGGCCGCGAAGTGTGATCTCACCTGTCATTGCGACATCAGCGCGGACCGGTGTCTTCGTGATCGCCGACAACATGGCTGTCGCCATCGTGATTCCGGCAGACGGTCCATCCTTCGGCACTGCACCCTCCGGGATGTGGATATGGATGTCATTCTCCTGGAAAAACTTTTTCGGAATATGATACTCTTCACTGACAGAACGGATATAGCTGATTCCCGCCTGTGCAGATTCCTTCATCACATCTCCCAGCTGTCCGGTCAGCTGGAACTCACCTTTTCCCGGCATGATGTTGACTTCAATCTCTAAAGTATCTCCACCAACGCTTGTCCATGCAAGTCCACGGACGATTCCTACTTCATCCGTATCATTTTTCTTATCAAAACTGTATTTCTCTTTGCCGAGGAACTTTTCAAGATTCTGTTCTGTAACTTTAATCTTCTCTTTTTCTCCCTCGTAAAGCGGTCTTGCTGCTTTTCTGCATATCTCACCAAGCTTACGTTCAAGATTACGCACACCAGCTTCCCTTGTGTAACCACTGATGATCTTTGCCATCGCTTTGTCTGTGATGGCGAGCTGCTCCGGTCTGATCCCATTGCGCTCCATCTGCTTTGCGAGCAGATGCTCTTTGGCAATGTGAAGCTTCTCATTCTCTGTATAACTGGTCACTTCGATCAGTTCCATACGGTCTAACAGCGGCCTTGGGATATCCTGCACAGAGTTTGCTGTTGCAATAAACAGCACTTCTGAAAGATCGATCGGTATCTCAACATAATGATCCCGGAACTTCTTATTCTGCTCCGCGTCAAGCACTTCCAGCAATGCAGACGCCGTATCCCCCTTGTAATCGCTGCTCATCTTATCGATCTCATCTAACAGCATGAGCGGATTTTTCACGCCGGCGCTGCGCAGTCCGTTCACGATACGTCCCGGCATTGCTCCGACGTAAGTTCTTCTGTGGCCGCGGATCTCTGCCTCATCCCGCACACCACCGAGACTGATCCGCACATATTTTTTATCTAACGCTTTTGCAACGGACCGGGCAATACTCGTTTTACCGGTTCCCGGTGGTCCGACCAGACAGATGATCGGGCTCTCGCCCTTGCTGGTGAGATTGCGGACAGCCAGAAATTCTAACATACGCTCTTTTACTTTTTCCAGACCGTAATGATCCGCATTTAAAATCTGCTCGGCATTCTTCAGATCCTTGTTATCTCTGGATGTCTTATTCCACGGAAGCTCCAAAAGTGTTTCAATATACCCTCTCGCCACAGCGCTCTCAGAGGAGCTGGAACTGATATTTTTAAAACGGTCGATCTCTTTTTTGATCTTCTCTTTTACTTCTTTGTCTGCCTTAATCTTACCCAGAGCATCCATAAAGTGATCTGCGTCTGATTCCGTATTATCTTCGCCAAGCTCCTCACGGATTACTTTCATCTGCTCTCTCAGCAGATATTCTTTCTGGTTTTTATCCACATGCGCCTTGACTTTCGCCTGAAAATCATTCTTGATGGCTATGATCTCGATCTCTTTTAATAAGAGTGCCATCAGAACCTCATAACGTTCGGTCATAGAAACCGCATCTAAGATTTTCTGTTTTTCCTCAAAATGTACCGGAAGGCTGTTGGCAAGCTGATTCATCAGTTTTTCCAGATCTGTGATCTCACTTAACTGGCGTTGCAGCTCTTTTCCCATTTTGGGATTGACGACCACATATTTACCAAATGTCTCCTGAATGCTCCGAAGCATTGCCTCCTTCGCTTCTTCTGGCAGTCCGTCATCCACTTCCTCGTCAAATCGAATGATCTCCGCAAGCAGATAGTCCGGATTTTCAAGAAAAGCGGACAATTCTGCCCGCTCTTTCCCTTCTACCAAAATGCGTTCAATATTATTTTGTAACTTAATTACCTGCTTTACCTCAGCAATGATCCCGATCTTAAATAAGTCCTCGATATCAGGATTTTCCTGTTCCACATCTTTCTGTGCCACAAGAAAAATCTTCTGCTCATCCATCATCGCCTCTTCCACTGCCTTGATGGATTTTGCACGGCTTACGTCAAAATGGGCTACCATTCCCGGCAGGATCACCATTCCACGAAGGGCAACTGCAGGCATTTTCATAATCATTGTATCCATTTTCTATAATTCCTTTATCTGTAACAGCTTTTCCTGCTGTTATCTTTTGTTTAAGAAGCCTGTTCTAACTTCTCAACAAGTGCTTTTTCTTCTTTCTCTTCAATTGCAAGATTCTTTTCTACATCTTCTTTGGTGATCTCACATTTTGTAATGCTCTCATCGGATGGAATATGATACATCAGATCTAATGTAACAGCCTCCATGATTGCACGAAGACCACGCGCTCCGGTCTTTCTCTCAAGCGCTTTGTCCACGATTGCTTCGAGTGCATCCCTGTCAAATTCCAGACTGACACCGTCTAATTCAAACAGCTTTTTGTACTGTTTTACAAGTGCATTCTTCGGCTCGCATAAGATACGGATCATCGCATCCTTATCTAACATATCCAGTGTTACGGTTACCGGCACACGACCGATAAATTCAGGGATGAGTCCGAATTTCACAAAATCCTGTGGAAGTACATGTTTTAATACTTCCCCTACATTGTACTCATCTTTGGCGTGTACTTCTGCATTAAATCCAATGGATTTCTGGTCGAGACGTGTCTCAATGATCTTCTCCAATCCATCAAAAGCACCACCACAGATAAATAAAATATTGGTAGTATCAATCGGGATCAGTTCCTGCTGCGGATGTTTTCTTCCACCCTGTGGCGGAACAGAAGCAACCGTTCCCTCTAAAATCTTAAGTAACGCCTGCTGTACACCCTCGCCGGAAACGTCTCTTGTGATGGAAACGTTCTCAGATTTTTTTGTAATCTTGTCAATCTCATCAATGTAAATGATACCGTGCTGTGCACGCTCAATATCATAATCAGCAGCCTGGATCAGTTTCAAAAGGATATTCTCGACATCTTCACCCACATAACCTGCCTCGGTAAGTGTGGTTGCATCTGCGATTGCAAACGGAACATTCAACACTCTCGCCAAAGTCTGTGCTAAAAGTGTTTTACCGGAACCGGTTGGTCCGAGCATAAGAATATTACTCTTCTGCAATTCTACATCTGAATCTGATCCTGCCATAATTCTCTTGTAATGATTATAAACTGCAACGGACAAAACTTTCTTCGCTTTATCCTGGCCAATGACGTACTCGTCTAAAAATGCCTTCATCTCCTCCGGCTTGATCAGATTGATCTGCTCCGCAGGTTCTTCCAGATTTCCGTCAAATTCATCATTCTCCAACTCTTCGTCTATAATCTCGGCGCAAACGTCTACACACTCATCACAGATATAGGCTCCGTTTGGTCCCGCGATCAGTTTACGGACCTGATCCTGAGTCTTACCACAAAATGAGCAGCGCAGTCTCTCGTCATTTCTTCCTGTCATTTCTTATTCTCCAATGTCTCTATTTATTAGCGGCTTGTGATCACATTATCGATCAGTCCGTATTCCATTGCTTCCTGAGCAGACATATAATGATCTCTCTCTGTGTCCGCTGCGATCACGTCATAAGGTTTTCCGGTGTTTGCAGCTAAAATCTCATTTAATTTCTTCTTTGTCTTTAAAATGTTTTCCGCTGCGATCTGGATCTCCGTTGCCTGACCTTTTGCTCCGCCGGATGGCTGATGGATCATAATCTCTGCATTCGGAAGCGCAAGTCTCTTGCCCTTTGCTCCACCTGCAAGTAAAAATGCTCCCATGCTGGCGGCCATACCGATACAGATAGTAGATACATCACATTTGATGTACTGCATCGTATCATAAATAGCAAGACCTGCTGTTACCATTCCACCTGGGGAATTGATATATAAATGAATATCTTTTCCAGGATCCTCGGACTCTAAGAAAAGTAACTGTGCAACCACAAGGCTTGCTGTTGTCTCATTCACTTCTTCTCCCAGGAAAATAATTCTATCTTTTAATAATCTGGAGTAAATATCGTAATTACGCTCTCCTCTGCTTGTCTGTTCAATGACGTAAGGTACTAAACTCATATCTCTTACCTGCCCTTTCTTTTCATAAATATGATCTGGATCGCACTATCATGGGATCCGCACTTCTTTCACTATTGCAATATATCGGTCATACACTGCACTGATAAATATTATCCCACAAATACAGGGACGTTGGAATAGGAAAAAACATGTTTTATGAAAAATTAATATCTTGTTCGAATTTTAAAAAATACTGAACTTTTTTCTCATCAAATGCATTCTGCCATAAATCTCAAACAGACCGGCTCATAAGAGCCAGTCTGTGATATTTCCGGTCTGCATATTATATGCAATCCTCTGTCTGCTGTACGCTGCCGGAATTATTCTTCTGTTCCTTCTTCTGCTTCAGCTTCTTTTTCTTTCTTTGTCTTAGCTTTTGCTCTTTCTTTTACGTTCTCCATAATTAAGTCAACTGCTTTTGTCACAGATAAATCTCTCTTAATGGATTCTTTCTCAGCTTCTCCTAAGTACTCTTTTAACTTGTCAGCTTCCATTCCGTACTGAGCTGCCATTTTCTCAATTTCTGCATTGATCTCATCTTCAGAAACTTCGATATTCTCATCTTTTGCGATCTGTTCTAATACAAGGCTGCTCTTGATACGTGTCTCAGCTTCCGGACGAACCTGCTCTTTTAATCCGTCGATCGTCATACCGGAGAACTGCATGTACTGCTCCATGGAAAGACCACTCTGTGCGATTCTCTGTGCGAACTCATTGACCATGTTCTCACACTGTGTATCGATCATAGCTTCCGGGATCTCCATTGTGGATTTGTCGATGATCTTCTTGATTGCTTCATCTTCTTTTGTACGTTTTGCTTCGTTCTCTTTCTCAACTTCAAGATGTTTTCTTAAGTCTTCTTTGTACTCAGCTAATGTATCAAACTCAGATACTTCAGAAGCAAATTCATCATTTAATTCCGGAAGCTCTTTTGTTTTGATCTCGTTGATCTTAACTTTGAATACGGCTGGTTTTCCAGCTAAATCAGCTGCCTGATATTTCTCTGGGAAAGTAACGTTAACTTCTACTTCATCCCCTGCATTGTGTCCTACTAACTGATCTTCGAATGTATCGATGAAAGAGTGGGAACCGATCTCTAATGGATGATTCTCTCCTTTACCTCCTTCAAATGCAACACCGTCAACAAATCCTTCGAAATCGATGACTGCTGTATCACCGTTTGCTACTGGTCTGTCTGTTACAGTTACAGTTCTGGAGTTCTTCTGCTGCTCTTTCTCAAGTGCTGCTTCTACTTCTTCGTCTGTTACAGTTGTGTCAATCTTAGTTACCTGAACACCTTTGTATTTTCCAAGTGTTACTTCTGGTCTTACAGCCACTTCTGCTGTGAAGATGAAAGGTTTTCCGGATTCGATCTGAACAATGTCGATTGTTGGTCTGGAAACGATGTCCTCTTTGCTCTCTTCCATAGCTGCTGCATAATTATCCTGAATTAAGATGTTTGCTGCTTCTTCATAAAATACAGCTGCACCGTACATTTTCTCGATCATAGCTCTTGGAACTTTACCTTTACGGAAACCAGGGATGCTGATTTTGTTCTTCTCTTTCATGTAAGCAGCCTGTAACGCTTTTTCTACTTCTTCTGCTGGTACTTCAACAGTAAGTTTTGCCATGTTTTTTTCTAATTTTTCAACCTGTACACTCATTATAATGATTTTCCTCCTTATATATATAAAATATCCATGTACATTTCACGCTTAATGCGCTAATCGAGCCACGTCCAAAGTCGCATAAACCCGCGGTTTTTCTGGCTCTGCCTAAAAATGGGCGTACTACGACTATCGCAGTCATTCTAGGATTATAGCACACACTTTTGCAAAATACCAGTGTTTTTTATGGTTTTACGAGGTTTTCTGCGATTTCTGCTCTTTTTCCATGCAATTTATCATATACGACATTACAAACCACTGTATAAAGAGAGGCAGTCACATTGATCCCTGTCCGAAGCAGCAGCGCCATCGGCAGTCCGAATAATGAAGCTGCAATTGCCAGCGCTCCAAACGTGTTAAAAACCGTCTGCCATTTATATCCGGCAGAATAACCCACGCCGATCCCACCAATAATTCCGATCATACTTCTTCCTGACTCTGGCAGTATCAGATAAAGGATGAGAAACAACGCACATCCGACCATATTAAACACGCCCCTGTCCACTGCCCTCATTTTTCCATCCTCTGTAAATGGAAGGCAGACTGACATACATGCGATCCCTGCCCACATTGCTCTCGGAAGTCCAAGCAGTGAAACGATCAGCATTGCACTTGAGACGATCAGTGTCAGTTTCAGATACCATTGGTTTCTCGCAGACCGAACATCAAATTCCCGGAATAAATCCTTAAATGTCCTGCGATAAGGTCTGTTTTTCTGATTTTTATAAAAAACCGCCATGCACACAAGCATTCCCGCCGTAAGTCCAATCACCCGCAGCGCAAACGCTCTGCCACTCACATCATATCCATATAAGAGCAGATACCCGAGCACAAACGTGGAATGATTATGCATAATGACATTGTGACACCCAAAAATCATAAGAAGCAGGATACAGACACAATTTATAAAAAATGCTCCCACCGGAGATACCATATTTGCCAGTCGCGGGCCAGCCATCATGATCGTAAATATTCCCACAATGGACAACAATCCATGACTCGTCCGTATGCCAAAATCTGCCTGTCTCAGCACAAGCAGCGCCAACAGGACCGTTACTCCTACAACGCTGTTTTCCTGTCCTGTCAATTTTGTATACAATGTGACAACCGCCACACAAAAAGCCATAACAAGATATACTTTAAAATTATAGATAAGAATATGACGCCATTTTTCTTTTTTGTCTGTCGTATTTTTGATCAACTGTTTTGAACCGGCAGAACTAAGCTGTAACTCCTGATAAAATGTCATTTTGTTGTCTCCTTCTCTTCTCTTTTGAATCAGCAAAGCGAAGAGTACTATACTTCAAAACATGGAGTCTGGCAAGTATAAAACCTCATTTTAGAAAAATTTTGGAATGTTTACTTTTTTTTCATATAGAAATATTTTCCGAACAGACTTGATTTATGCTAAAATGTGATTATCTGGAAAGGTCTGTACAAATGAGGAGAAAACTATGGCAGTCACAAAATCCAACGAAAGAACAAAATATGAGCTGGCAGATGCCATGAAACGCTGTATGAAAACTGCACCTGTAGAAAAAATCACTGTGAAGGAAATTGTAGAGGCATGCGGTGTCACAAGACAGACTTTTTACCGTAATTTTCAGGATAAATATGACCTCATCAACTGGTATTTTGACAAAATTCTCTTAGAATCCTTTGAACATATGGGGGAAGGAAAATCTGTCTATGAAGGTCTTGTAAATAAATTTACCTACATTCAGGAAGAAAAGCTGTTTTTCAAGGCTGCATTTAAAAACGATGACCAGAATTGTCTGCGCGATCATGATTTCCAGTTGATCACCGCTTTCTATACGGATCAGATTGAAAGCCGTACCGGCAAAAAGATTTCTCCGCATCTGCAGTTTCAATTGGAAATGTACTGTCAGGGTTCTATCTTTATGACCGTTCAGTGGGTACTTGGCTGCCGGAAATGCACACCGGAGGAACTGGCCAGATCACTGGCTGGCGCTATGCCGGCAGAATTGAGTAATGTATTCCGTGAGGTTGGACTGATATAAACCGGAGTTTAACTTACCATAGAGCAGCAGATTTTGTGGTGCTTTTATAGGCTGTGAGGGGGCAGATATAAGCGTCCTCTCGCAAGTCGTGATTTTATCGGTTTATGAAAAGAAAAACGGTACAGACGAAATATGATGTTCCTGTTCGCCGGGC